>Ga0247609_10003565_pt1 | contig 15767 bp, 9 predicted proteins | sample 172DNAGHGlowgp2_FD_193487 | JGI IMG/M metagenome (GOLD analysis project Ga0247609, IMG submission 193487) | Sheep rumen microbial communities from Palmerston North, Manawatu-Wanganui, New Zealand - 1728 DNA GHGlow gp2 | ecosystem: Host-associated > Mammals > Digestive system > Stomach > Rumen ...
TGCTTCCGTATTGAAGTGCCACTTCGCCTTCTTATAGTTTACGTCGCTAATGTCTTTCAGACCGTTCTCCAAGTCAATACGGATTTTATTATAGGTTTCCGTTACATTCTCACGTTCATACCTTTGGTCTACAATCTTGGTAATAGGGCTTGTAAGGTAAATCACTCCCACATCACTTTTGCTCAAATCATCATTCTTGTAAACCTGTGAAAACACATTAACCAGTATAAAATGGCAATAAGCACGAAGGAGCAGGCCTTCGGCACGAGCAGCCTTAAACTTGGCATTGACAGCAGCGCCTTTCTTCTCCATTTCGTTCAGACTTGCCAAGCCTTCATTGATTTGGTTAATATTCAAATAGTAGGTTGTCCACAAATCAGCAGGTGTATCATTGGAAGTAGACGACTTCACTGGTTCAAACCGAAACATCTCATCGTCCTGACGGCCAGAGGATGTCAAATTATAGTGGGTCTCTTCCTGTTTGGCACTCTTACTGGCAGGCAAGTGAGGAGCGTTCAGATCAATTAAGTTGTCGCTTGACAACTCGCACACCCAACCGTAATTTGAGGTAGGATAGGAAGCGGTAAACAGCTCTATGGCCTTGTCGACTTCGTCAATAGAGACGCGCTCATCGGGCTCTTTCTCCAAAAAGCTGTCTGTACACGAGGAGATGACCAGCAACGCCAGCCCCATCGCGAAAACATTGATATATCTATTTTTCATCATCGTAGTATATTCTATCATGATTCATGTAGTGCAAACTGGATTTAGATGCCCAGACGGACGGTAAACGTGAACTGCTTGGAGAGCGGCATAGCCACGCCACCGGAATTGACAAACTCCGGATCCTGTCCATTGAGTTTCTTGTCAGCATAGAGCAGACAGAGGTTGGTGGCATCGAGCTTCAGCGAAGCGGTCTTCAGGCCAATCTTGCTAATCAGCTGCGGCGAGAAGTCGTAGGTCAGCGACACATTCTTCAGACGGACGAAACCACCATCTGCCACGCGAGCCGTAGAGTAGTTATAGGCATTATAGGCAAGGACCAGATAAGGGTTGTTATAGACCTGACGCACCGACGCGATGGCAGGAATATCGGTCTTTTTCTCATCGCCCGGCATCACCCAACGGTTCTTGAATTCCTTCGGCATAGCAGCCAGGTCGCTATAGCTGGCAGAGAACACCGGGTCAAGACGCAGCTTGTTACCGAACGAATAGGTAACGAACACGTTCAGACGCCAGTTCTTCCAACGGAAGGTATTGTTGAGACCACCTGTGATGGTAGGCTCTGTAGGACCTTCATATTTGAGATAGCCAAATTCTTTCTGGTGCTGGAAATAAACGTCACTGGTCGTCACTTCTCCTTTCTCATTAATGACCTGAGGCAGACCTTCGTCATTCAGTCCCATAAACTGATACGAGAACAAAGCACGGTGGGGATAGCCCTGCAAAGCATAACCATAGCCCTGCACCAACTCAATTGCCTGTGCCAAAGACTTGAGGTTGGTAATCTCCGAGTGGTTGTACGAGAAGGTCAAGTCGGTGCTCCACTGGAAGTCCTTGCCGACAATATTCTGTGACGAAATAGTGGTTTCGACACCACGCGTCTTCATGTTTGCCACATTGACATATTGATCTCCAAACAGCCAATGATAATACGGTCCCAACAAGTCAAAACAGTCGCGCCAATAAATATCAGTTTCTACATTGATTCGGTTGTTCAGGAAACCGAGATTAGCACCCACATTGAACTCATGTTTTTTCTCGTAGGTCAGGTCTTCATTACCCACCCTCGTCTGAACATTTCCGATTTCTTGCTGATCGCCCTGTGGACGCCAAACATTTGTTACCCCGAACTTGGAAACTGCACTCGCAAGATTGGTAAGGTTAGCAGCGAACTCACCTACCAGTGAGTAGCTCGCGCGCAGCGAAGCATGCGACCAGGCACCATTTGTATTCTGAATGAATTTTTGGAAGAAAGGTTCTTCATGGGCATTCCATGAAGCCGACACGTTCCAAGTGGGCAGCCAGCGGCTCTGACGGCTTTTACCCAGTTGATTAGAACCGTCATAACGGGCGGTAAAGTTGGCCGAGTAGCGTCCCTTGTAGGAATAGTTCACATTGCCAAAATAGGCCAGTCTGCGGTTGTTGGAGCGACCGAACTCTATCAGTTCCGTACCTTCTTCCTTCGCCTGTTTGTAGAACTCAGGCGTGATGGTCACCAGACGGGCTTTGTTGTAGTTCACGCCGTAGCTCTCGTGTTTCGATGCCTCATAGTCAGCACGGTTGGCCTCCATGCCTGCCAATGCATTAAAGATATGAGTTTCTTCGCCTTTAACCGACCACACGTGGTTATAATTCACTGTGAAACGGAAGTCGAGCTGCTTCACCTGGTTGCGTTTCAGAATATTAATGCCTCCCTGCTCCATGACCGAGATAGGCCACGAGTTAGGTTTGTCGGGATCGGTATAGAGATAGGGGTTGCTATACATGATGTTCGGGTTGTTCACACCGGCGCGATAAGCCTCAGCCTGATTTGAATTCTCATGAATTTCATGCTCAAGGGTTGTTGGATTTACGCGGTAAGCCCCCAACAAATTAAAGCTGAGACCAAGAATGGGTTTCCACTCTAATTCGCCTTGAAACTTGGTATCCATTGCTTCCTTGGTAATAAAATTATTATCCAACTCTTTGAAGATGCTAAACGACGCGTAGTTACGTGTATAAATCTGGTTAGGATCCAACACACGCGAGGTGTTCAATGCATAGCTAAAAGGGTTGATGTCGAAGTCGCGGCTGACGGCACCCGACACGGGGTCAGTGTTCTGGTTCAGCGTTCCTGGTGCTTTCTGCTTAACGTAACTGGTATTCATACGCAACGTAGCAGTCAAGTTTTTGTGCAGTTTGTAGCTGGCATTGATGTTTGCCGTATAGCGCTCCACATCCTGGTTTTTGGTCCAGCCTGGATCATTCATGACGGACAGCGAAGCATAGACACTGGCCTTCTCGGTACCCGACGAAATGCTTACGGAATGATTCTGAATAATATTGTTGTTGAACAACAAATCGAACCAGTCAGTGTTACGGAACTCAGCCTCACGCAGGAAGTCGTTGACAGCAGCCTCAGTATAGGGCAGGACGAAATCACCCGTGGCAGGGTCATACGTGTTCATCAGACCGTACATCTTACCATAGAGGCCAGCAGCCGAGGCATTGGCCACCTGGGCGAACTCTAACCAACCCTTTGCAGCCATTTCCTTATAGATACCCATCTGTTCCTGCGAGTTCGAGATGTTGTAGTCGCGGTAGCTGGGCTTCAGGCGATAGGTGAACTCACCCGTATAGTTGATAGAACTGTGACCTACACGTCCTTTCTTCGTGGTAATGACCACCACACCCGACATCGCGCGCGCACCATAAATAGAGGTAGCGCTACCATCCTTCAGCACCTGGAACGACTCGATATCATCGGCATTCAGGCCGGCAATGGCGTTCGAAATCAGTGTTGTAGCGTCACCCGACGAGAGGTCGTCGGCACTCACATCGACCGCATTCTCCAGAATCACGCCATCAACCACCCACAGGGGGCCGCTTGTAGAGCCATAGATGGAAGTAGCACCGCGCACACGAATCTTCGGTGCCGTACCAAACGTGCCAGACACGTTCTGCACACTCACACCGGCAGCACGGCCTTCAAGCGAGCGCGTCACATCGGCCACGCCGCTCAGTTTCGTCTCTTCGGCATCAATCTTCGTCGTTGCACCCGTAAAAAGGCGTTTATCCATCTTTTGTATACCCGTCACCACCACCTCGTCCATCACGGTGGCATCAGGGGCCAGCACAACTTTCATACCGTTCTTCGGCGTCAGTCGCTGGGCTTTCATACCAATGTAGCTTACTTCGATTTTCTTTCCCGCAGGCACCGCAATGGAGAATTTGCCATCCACGTTGGTGACTACGCCCTGCTGGGTGCCCACAATCTTGACCGAGGCGCCGATAACAGGTTCACCGTCTTCCTGAGAGACGACGGTGCCAGAGATTTTGCTTTGAGCGAATGCCGTGCATACAGACACCAGCATACCAATCAAAAACAGCGTTAGTCTTTTCTTCATATCAATTGTTTACATATTTTTTATTATCTCCTCAACCCTGCAACATACTGACTCCGAGGGAGTGAAACAGAAAATGCAGTTTTATTCAAAGAGTTTGCAAAATTACAACTTTTTTTTGTATTACAACTAATTTTTCATTAAAAACATTCAAATTATGTCATTTTTTCATCAAATCGAGGGTAAAACATTCTTTTTTGACAGTTTTTCGTCACAACAAGTCACTTATTTCATCACCGAATATTTAGTAACGATAAAGAAACAATTTGGGACGGTTTGTCTAAATAACAACTATGCCTCAGTTTCGATTCTTGGTCACCAATCCGTCACTCGGCCAGAAATATGGCCATTTTGAGCATAGTTGGCAAAAGCCTGATTTTCAAGCATTTATGTTTTCTTTGTTGAAAAACAGCACTTCTTCCCTATGCAGTTCAGGCCGAATTTTCGCGTAATTCATGCTGAATTGCCTTCTTTTTTGGCGCAAATTGCATGAGTATCCAGCCTGAATGCGATGCGTATTCAGGCTGGATACTATGCACATCTGGCTTCGTTGCTCATTTTTATGTGCTTTTCATGCCAATAAAGAGTGTCGGCAGTACAACCGTTCACGCTGGTTTGCGATTTTATTTTGTCTTGAAAAACGAAAAAATCGACTCTTATTTAGACAAGCGTAGTTAAAAAAAATGGACACCGCTAAGGCTCAAAAACAGGCAAATACAGAGCGAAGTCAGAGTACAAGGTGAAAATATTTGCATGTTTCATTGAAAATTTGTATATTTGCAGCGAACTTTTCGAAGAAACATAATTTTCACAATGAAGAAACTACTACTTTCATTAGGCTTGTTCCTCTCACTCAGCTTACAATACACGCAGGCTGTACCGGCTCATAAAGGCGTTGCCAAGCTGACGCAGCCAGACGGGACAACCATCAGCATCCGCCTGCATGGCGACGAATACCTGAGTTTTAATACGACTGAGGACGGCTATTCCGTGGTCAAAGACCAGAACGGGTTCTACGTCTACGCACAGTTGGGTGCCAACAGGCAACTGGTGCCTACGGCTGTCCGGGCTCATGACGCTGTCGAGCGCAAGAGTGCAGAACTGGCCTATCTGTCGGCAATGCCAAAGTATCTGACACCAGACCTGACGGCTACTGCCCGCCAACAGAAGTCAGCCGAACTGGAACTGCGCGAGCAGACACGCAGAAGTGCTGCTGCAAAGGTGTCGAACTATGACTACAACAACTTCCGCGGCCTGATTATCCTGGTAGAGTTCAACGACCGTAGTTTCTCGCGCCCCGACTACGCTGACGTGGTAAAGGACATGGTGAACAAAGAGGACTACAGCGGCTATGACACCAGCAAGTCGGAGGGACGGTTCCCCGGCAGTGTGCATGACTACTTCAGCGACAACTCCGGCGGTCTGTTCAAGCCACAGTTCGACGTGGTCGGCCCGGTGAAAGTGAACCGCAGCCAGTATTATGCCAACAAGACCGACAATGTGGTTCAGCTGACATACGATGCCGTGACGGCTGCCGACGCGCTGGTGAACTACAAGAACTACGACCGCGACGGCGACTATATGACGGATATGATTTTCTTCATCTTTGCCGGCTTAGGGTCGAACATTGAGGGCAACGACGACCGCCTGATCTGGCCCCATGCAGGTATGCTGCACACAACGCAGAACCGCTACATCGTCAAGGACAATGTCTACCTGGGCCGCTACGCCTGCTCTACCGAACTGCATGGAACCAGCGAATGGAACGTCCTCGACGGCATCGGCACCATCTGCCATGAGTTCAGCCACGTGCTCGGTCTTCCTGACACCTACGACACCGACTACGATGGAAGCGGCGGCCAGAGCAACCACCCCGCAGAATGGGACATCATGGCTGGCGGCAGCTACCTCAACTACAGTCGTACGCCGGCAGGCTACAACCTGCTTGAGCGCTACGGCGTCGGTTTCGCCCAGCCTACGACCCTCAACGCCGTGGGTTCCTACTCGCTAGAGGCACTCAGCAAGAACGGTCAGGGCTTCCGCCTGGACACCCCGGTGAAAGACGAGTTCTTCCTGTTGGAGAACCGCCAGAAGTCGGAGAAATGGGATGCCTACCTGCCCAGTAGCGGCATGCTGGTGTTCCGTGTGGACTCGACCAACAAACAGGTCTGGGCACTGGAGTACAACTCCGTCAACCAAGATCCTACCCATAACTATTTTGAATTGGTACGCGCGAAGACGAACACCAGCGGTGAGGCGAAGTCTTCCGACTGTTTCCCCGGTTCGGGAAAGGTGACTGAGCTGACCAACGTCACCTCGCCCGGCAACCTGAAGAGCTGGGCGGGCAAGCCCTGCGCCTTTGGACTGAAGAACATCAAGATGGCCAACGGCATCGTGAGCTTCGACCTGATTGACGTGAACGTAATAACCAGCCTGACGCTGCCTGAAAAGGCTACCGTCGGCGTAGGTACGCAGGTAACGCTCGACCTTGTCCGTGAACCTGAGACGGCTAAGAACGTCCTGACATGGACCTCGGGCAACAACAATATTGCCACCGTCGACCAAGAGGGTACGGTGAAAGGCATTGCTGCCGGCACGACGACCATCACCGTGACCAGCGACAATGGCATTTCGGCCTCCTGCGAAGTAACCGTTGTGGCCTACGACATAGCCGAAAACATTGCTGCCCTGAAGACGATGGACGACGACAAAGCCGTCGTCCTGAACCTGACGAACGCCCAGGTGCTTTTCTCCAACAAGACGGTGTGCTACATCCATGACGCATCGGGTGGTCTGCAACTGATGAATGCCGCCACACAGCTCAACACGAACGACCTGCTCAACGGTCCGCTGATTGGCAAGAAGAAGGTGGTTGGCGAGATAGCCCAGTTCACTCCGCTGGCAGACCAGAACATCATGATGGCCCTGGCTCCCACTGCAGGTGATGCACCTCAGCCCCGCCCTGTCTGGATGAAAGACCTGACAGACAACGACATTGCCGATCTGATTACGCTGACGAACGCCCAACTGATCAGCACCACTTATGAGGGGCTGAAAGGCATCTTCGCCGTTGAGGGCGACACCTACGTCCGTCTGTACAATCCGCTGCAGATTAAGAATATCAATGTCCCCAGCGACTATAGCAGTTCACGCTTCGACGCAACGGGCATCCTACTCACCCGTGCAGGAACCGGCGGTAAATTTGTCAAGGAGCTGGCTCTGATGAAGAGTCCTGAAAAGACAAGCTCTGACGGCATCAGTACGGTCAAGGCCGACAGGCAGGCCGCAGGCATCTACACTCTCGACGGCCGCCGCACGGACAACCTGGGCAAGCCTGGCATCTATCTCATCCGCCAAGGCAATGAAACCAAGAAGATTATGGTGAAATGAAAAGGAGATAAAAAAGAAGAGAGTTAAAGGACGATTGTCTCGCAGTTGTTATTGTCGCCTACGACAAATAACTTTCAAGAGAACAATCTATCGTCCTTTAACTCCCCTCTAATCTAACTCCGTTTAACTCCCCTCTAACTCCCTTTAACTCCTAAAGATTTTACTTCACCAAAATGACCAGATACTTGCTGGTGCTCCAGAACTGCTCGGGATTGGTGATGCGCAGCACATACTGCTTGTTGGCATCGCGCTGCAGCGTATAGCTGCTGGCAGGATGGGCGGTGAGCAGTTCGGCATTGCGCGAGTAGAGCTTGATTTCCTTGTCCACACGGATGTCAATCTTCGTAAAGTACTCTTTGTTGAAGTTCTGCTGCAGTACCTTACCATCCTTCAGGATCTTCTGTTCTTTCAGTTCCTTCTTCGTACCGAAGACGAACCATGCGGTGTTCAGCTGCTTGTCCTGCGAGTTGATGGTCTCGTTCTTCTGCGTGTTGTCCTCCTTCAGCGTAGCCACGTCGGTGTTCAGTCCCTCGATGGTCTGCCCCAGCTCTGCGATGTGTATGTCCTTTGCCTGCAGTTCGGCACGCAGCTGATTGATCTCATTGGTCTTCTGCTCCAGCTCGGCCGTGAGGTTCTCGATGGTGCGCTTCAGCTGCTCACTGGCCACCGTGGTCTCCCTCAGACGCTGCTTCAGCTTGCCAATCAGCTCCTGGTTCTGCTTCATCGTGCTCTGGATGAACTCCATGTTCTCCTTAATGCGGGCAGCAGCGCTGGCACCTTCGCCCCGTTTGGCCACGGACACACGTCCCTGAGCCTCGCTGATTTCGCGGAAGCCCTCCTCGATGTCGTTCAGCGTACCAAGCATGTCGTCGATCTCGCTGTCCTTCTGTGCAATAATCTGACTCAGAGAGTCTCGCTGCTGTGCCAGCAGGGCTTCTTGCTGTTTCTTGCTGTTCTCGCTACAGGCAGTCAGCATCACGGCTGCTACTGCCATCATCATTACCTTTTTCATCATATCAATTCAATTTTTACAGTTCTTTCTCTTTGTTCTTTACCTTCTCATCGGCTCCGGCCACGACGATAACAATCTCGCCCTTCGGCTCATGCTCAGAGAAATGGGCAATGACCTCGGCCAACGTACCGCGCACACTCTCCTCATGCACCTTAGATATTTCACGGCACACGCTCACCTGCCTGTCTGCACCGAAGACCTCGGCAAACTGCTGCAGCGCCTTGACCAAGCGGTAGGGCGACTCGTAGAAAATCATCGTGCGCGTCTCGTCCTTGAGCGATTCTATCTTGCTCTGCCGTCCTTTCTTCTGAGGCAGGAACCCCTCAAAGGCAAAACGGTCGCAAGGCAGTCCGCTGCTGACCAATGCTGGCACGAAGGCCGTAGCACCGGGCAGGCACTGCACCTCGACACCGGCCCTGACACACTCGCGCACCAAATAGAATCCTGGATCGCTGATACCTGGCGTACCAGCATCGCTGATGAGGGCCACAGTCTGTCCGGCCAGCAACCGCTCGACGATGGCGCCCGACGTGCCGTGCTCATTGAACTTATGATGCGAAAGGAGATGATTATGTATGTCGAAATGTTTCATGAGGATACCCGATGTGCGGGTATCTTCTGCCAATACCACGTCGGCCTCTTTCAGGATGCGCACGGCGCGATAGGTGATGTCTTCCATGTTACCGACGGGTGTCGGCACTACGTAGAGTATTCCCATTCAAGGGGCAAAATTAGTTATTAATCTGCATTCCAACCACGAAAGGAGGCCTAATCTTCGGGAATTTAATGTTATTTATACTTTTCGCCCTACCCTTCCACCAGCATAACATACTCTTCCTTCACCTGGTTAGGCAGTTCGATGCCGCGCAGGGTAAGGCTCCGCCCCCAGGCGGACACCTCGCCGGGCTGCATGGTCAGCATCACGTCGCGGAACTGATCGGCCTCATCGTCGGTATAGTCCGAGGCCGGGCGCCCCCGAAAGGCATCCAGCTCCTCATCGTCGAAGTACTCAATTTCGCGGGTGGCGGCCTCCATCATGCAGTCCTGTTCGCAGCGGGTCTGGGGTGACCCGTCGCAAGTGGCGCAGTCACCTTTGGGCTGATGCACCACCTGATCGCGGCTTTTGGAACTGAACAGCGCCACTAATGCGCCCAAAACCAATAGAGAGACTACCAGATAGATCATAATTCTTCAATCAGGAATCCGGCCCGCTGCAAGTCGTCCCAGAAGTGAGGATAGGACTTCGTGACCACCTGCGGGTTGTTGATGATGACGGGATGCTTCAGGGCGACAGGCGCAAAGGCCAAGGCCATGCGGTGATCCTCGTAGGTGTCGATGCCTGCTTCCAGATCGGGCTCGCACCGCTCACCGTCCCAGACGAGTTCACTGCCGTTCCGGTCGTAGATGACAAAGCCCAGTTTCCGCATCTCCCGCTTCAAGGCTTCAATGCGATCGGTCTCCTTGATCTTCAGCGTCTGAAGACCCGTAAAGCGGAATGGTACGTCGAGCATGGCACAGCAGACGACGAAGGTCTGCGCCAAGTCGGGCTGTCCGGCAAACTCGTATTCTAACCGCGACACTTGATGCCCGCTCTTGGTGAGCGTCACCGTAGTAGGTTTGCCCACCACACGCGACCTGAAACGCGTCTTCACGCCCAGCAGACTGAAGATGTAGCGCACCGAGGAGTCGCCCTGCTTCGAGCCGTCCATGAGCCCTTCGAGCAGCACGCGCGCGTCGCTCTGACCGCTCAGGGCCACCATCTCATACCAATAGCTGGCCGCACTCCAGTCGTTTTCAATCAGATATTCGCGCGACCGGTAGGGCACGGGCTTCACCAGAATGGTGTCTACCGCCGTCCATTCTGCATCGGCGCCGAACTCACGCATCATCCAGAGGGTCAGGTCGATGTAGGGACGCGAGATGATGTCGCCTTCGAGCCGCAGTTCCAGTCCGTTTTTCATCACAGGGCCTGTCAGCAAAAGGGCTGAGATGAACTGCGAACTGACGTTGCCTGCTATCTCGAGCGGTCCGCCTTCCAACTGCCTCCCCTTGATTTTCAGGGGCGGAAAGCCTTCTTCCCCGACATATTCGATGTCGGCGCCCAACTGCAAGAGGGCATCCACAAGTATCTTGATGGGACGGTGCTTCATGCGCTCCGTACCCGTCAGCAGATGCTCGCCATGCTCCGTTGCAGCCAGAAAAGCTGTCATGAAGCGCATGGCCGTACCAGCTGCATGGATGTCAATCTCGTAAGGCATGTCGCGCAGCGCACTGAGCATGACCTCCGTATCGTCACAGTTGCTCACGTTCTGAGGCATGGGGCAGCCATTAGCCAGCGCACACATGGCCAGCGCACGGTTCGAAATGCTCTTTGAAGCCGGCAGTTTGATTTCCGCCGTCAGTTGTTCAGGGGCGGTAATTCTGTATCTTATCATATATGATTTTACTCGTTTTTCTCTATATATAAATAACGGTGGAATGCACAATTTATTACATCACTTCCGTGCTTTTCTGCAATTTGTACCGAATTAGACAACAATCTGGCCTGAATTACATCACAATTCAGTATGAATTACGCTGCAATTCGGCCTGAATTACAAGTGCATGCGGCACAGAACCGTAACCACCTGATTATCAGCACATTCTATTGCTTCCTCATATTCCGACCGGCATCGATGCGCAGGAAGATGAAAAGCAGGAATGTAAAGCCCCACAGCGACGAACCGCCATAGGAGAAGAAAGGCAGCGGGATGCCGATGACGGGCGTCAGGCCGAGCACCATGCCCACGTTGATGAAGACATGGAACAGGAAGACACTGAGCACACAGTAGCCGTAGATGCGCCCAAAATGGAACGGTTGTCGTTCAGCCAGATGGATAAGGCGCAGGATAAGCGCCAGGAAGAGCAACAGCACACCGGCTGAACCGACAAATCCCTCCTCCTCGCCTACGGTACAGAAGATGAAGTCGGTGTCCTGCTCGGGCACGTATTTCAGCTTGGTCTGGGTTCCGTTCAGGAAGCCTTTGCCTTCGAGTCCGCCCGACCCGATGGCAATCTCGCTCTGGTGCACGTTATAGCCCGCACCCTTCAGGTCTTCTTCCAAACCCAGCAGCACGTTGATACGAGTACGCTGGTGCGGTTCCAGAATGTTATTCAGCGCGTAGTCGGCCATGTTGAAGAACACCAGCGAACCCAAGGCGAAAGCGGCTATCCACAGATATTCCTGGATGCGTGTGCCAAGTGACTGCCATACCAAGTAAATGACAAGCAGCAACGAGAGAGCCATCTGCACCCAGAACAGATCGAACGGGATGACAAAGACCGAGAAAAGCAGGCAGGCCAACGTCACACCCATCGTGAACAGCAGGATGCGCCGGGCATCCAGACGGTCACGGCAGTAGATCCAGACCATCGCGCTGGAGAACAACTGTATGAGCGACAGTACGACGAACTTACCCACGGAGGTTGGAGTGTCTAACAGCATCACGTCAGCATAGCGGATGCCAACCACGAAATAGAGCACCATCGCCACGCCTGTGAACAGTACGGAGCCCGTCATGCCCTCGCGATAGAGCATGAGGAAGAAACTGAAATAGACCAAAGCCGATCCCGTCTCGCGCTGCATGATGATGAAGAACATGGGGGTGAAGATGATGGCCAACGTACGGACACAGTCCTTCCATTTGTGTATGGCGTAGTTATACTTGCTCATGAACTTGGCCAACGCCAGTGCGGTGGCAAACTTTGCAAACTCGGCCGGCTGCAGGCGCAGGGGGCCCAGCACAAGCCAGGAGCGTGATCCCTTGATGCTATGCGGGTTGAAAATGGTGGCAAAGAGCAGGATGAGCAGCAGGGCAAAGAGCACGTAGGCAAACGTTTCATAGAAACGCTCGTCGAGCAGCAGCAGCACCAGTGCCAGGAGGAAGGAGGTGCCTATCCAGACTATCTGCATACCCGAACGGGTGGAAAGCGAGAAGAGGTCGGTGTCGCCATAGGTGTAGCTGGCACCGCAGACACTAATCCACCCGAAGGTGAGCAGGGCCACATAGATGATGACCGTCCACCAGTCGAGCGAGCGCAGTACGCCTTTCTCCTGATGCTTGCCGTATGATGAACTACCTGTCGCCCGTCCCATAAGAAATATGTTTTTTCTGTATCTCGTCGGCCTTCGACTTGGAGGCCTCCGAGAGCTGTCCTTTCAGAAATTGTTCCATCATCAGTCCGCCAATGGGGACGCCATAGGTGGCACCCCAGCCGCCGTTCTCCACATAGACGGCGATGGCAATCTTCGGATCGTTCATCGGCGCAAAGCCCATAAACACGGAGTGGTCGTGACCTCGGTTCTGAGCCGTACCCGTCTTGCCGCAAGCCTCGAAGTCGTAACGCGACAGCTCATGGCAGGTGCCGCCCAGAGCCGATGCGCGCATGCCCTGAACCACATAGTCGTATGCCTCGCGCTTGGCCATCGTATAGTGTTTGCGGGTGAAAAGGGTGTCCAAAGGTTCGCCCTCGACCTTCTTCACCACGTGAGGAGTGAGGTAATAGCCGCGATTGGCAATGGTTGCACCCAGGTTGGCAATCTGCAGCGGAGTGAGGTTCACCTCGCCCTGACCAATCGAGATAGAGATGATGGTCAGGCCGTTCCAAGACCCTTTATAAGCCTTGTCGTAGAACTGTGCGTTCGGAATCAGGCCTCGCTTCTCGCCAGGCAGGTCTATGCCCAGCCGGTAGCCAAAGCCCATCGACACCATATAGTCGCGCCACGTGTTCATGGCCTGCTGCACCGAGCCATACTTCTTGTTGCCAATCATGTAGTAGAGTCCCCAACAGAAGAAACCGTTGCACGACGTGCTAAGAGCTGGTACGAGCGGAAGGGGCGAACCGTGACCGTGACACCCCACGCGGAGTCCCTTGAAAACGAAGCCATGAGAACAGGGATAGAGCGTGGAAGGGGTGATGATGTCCTCGCTCAAGAACATGAGACCCTGCGAGGTCTTGAACGTAGAGCCGGGCGGATACTGCCCCATGATGCTGCGGTTGAGCAGGGGTTTCCACGCATCCCGGCTCAGTTCGCGATGGCTCTTCGAGCGCAGCCGCCCCACCATGAGACGGGGGTCGTAGGTGGGCGAGCTGACCATGCAGAGCACTTCGCCCGTCTTGGGCTCGATGGCCACGATGGAGCCGATCTTGCCTTCCATCAGGCGCTCGCCCAATGCCTGCAGCTGATAGTCAATGCCCAGCGTCAGGTTCTTGCCAGGCACAGGCCGACGGTCTAAGGCTCCGTTCTGATAGCTGCCCTTAATGCGCCCATGAGCATCACGGAGCAGGATCTGTACGCCCTTCTCTCCGCGCAACTGCTTCTCATACGAGCGTTCCACACCCAGCTTTCCAATATAGTCGCCGGGCTGATAGTAGTCGTCTTCCTCGATATCGGCAGGCGATACCTCGGCAACATCGCCCAGAACGTGGGCAGCAAACGGGTACTGGTACTGGCGGATGCTGCGCCGCTGAACGTAGAATCCGGGGAAACGATACATCTTTTCCTGGAAAACCGAGAAATCCTTGTCGCTGAGCTGGTTCATAAACAGCTGTTCAGTGAAGCGGGAATAGCCCGGATTGCGCGAACGATCCTTGATGGTTGCCATGCGGCGATCGAACTCTTCACGGGTGATTCCCAACGTCTGGCAGAACTCCAGCGTGTCAAGACGGTCTCGAATCTCGTTCATCACCACCATAATATCATAGGAAGGCTGGTTATAAACGAGCAGTTGTCCGTTGCGGTCGCGTATGACCCCACGCGAAGGGAAGTCCACTTTCTTCAGGAAAGCGTTCGAGTCGGCACTCTTTTTGTAGTCTTCGCTCGTAATCTGGAGGGTGAACAGGCGTATGATATAGATGGTGACTATCAAGACAGCCACCCCACCTATTACATACTTTCGCTTTTCCAGTTCGTAGTTCTTCACTTTCTTACGCTCTCCAGAGTCATAACAAGAATCAGAGTGAGGATGGTACTGCCCACAATACACAGCAACCAGTGCAGCCAATTGAAGAAACTAAAGGCCTCAACGGTGAAGAACACCACGCAATAAAGGGCTGTCATGATGGCAGCATAAGCTGTGAACTTGCCCCATCCCATCCGAATGACCGACGTTTCCAGCACGTCTTCAGCCTCGCCCGTAAGGAAAAGACCGAGCAGATAGGGCTGAAGCACCGCCAGCAATGTGAGGGAGAACATGGCCACACCAGGCGTATTGGCAAACATATCGATGACAACTCCCAGCGCGAAGCCCCACAACAACGTGGCCCATCTGGGATAACCCGGCCGATAAGTGATAACAAAATAGACGTAAAGCAACGGCACGGCACAGCCAAAGAGCCGGATTCTGCCGAACACCAGCGCCTGAGCCAAAACGAGAATCAAGAAAAGGGCGCACCTTTTCAGTACATCTATTGCCATACGCGTTACTTCAGTTATTCTTAGGCAGTTACTTCAGTTATTCTTAGGCAGTTGCATCAACGAGTCGCGGGCTGCCTCTTGCAGCCGCAGACGCTCCATGATGTTCCGGTCGGTCACGACATAGACATCACGCACACAGGCAAAGTCGGTAGACAGATGTATCAGCAACCGATAGGAGAGTCCGTCGGGAGAGTTGTAGATCTTCTCTATTTTTCCCACTGAGACGCCTTCCGGAAAGATCGAGGAATAGCCGCTGGTCTCCACCCAATCGCCCTTTCTGAGGCGGGCATGGCGCGGCACGTCTTCAAGATATGCCCTCAACGGGTCGCCACCTTTCCACGTGAGATAGCCGAAATAATCCCTACCCCGCACCCGACAGCTGATGCGTGAGCGGTTGTTCAGCACAGGAATAACCACAGAATAGTGATTCCCGACCAAGTAAACCACGCCGACAAGACCGTTCCCGCATAGCACACCCATATCGGTCCGTATGCCGTCGTCGCTGCCTTTGTCGATGGTCATCAGATTGTCTATGCGGTCTACCGAGTTGGAAACGACCTTGGCCGATACGAGATGATACTCGGCCAAGGCCTCCTGCTCATGCTTCTGCAAGACGGTAGTGTCGCCCGTGAGCGCAGCATAGCGTTCACGCTGCCTGCGGAGCTCTTGTTCCAGGAAAATGTTTCGCGCCGTCAGCTCCTCATTGACCCTCGTCATAGAGAAGAAATGTTCCACTTCTGCCTGCCAATTGTATATGGTTCCGGCCACCGCATTGGCCGACGACACCCATACACTGCCCTGA
>Ga0247609_10003566_pt1 | contig 15766 bp, 10 predicted proteins | sample 172DNAGHGlowgp2_FD_193487 | JGI IMG/M metagenome (GOLD analysis project Ga0247609, IMG submission 193487) | Sheep rumen microbial communities from Palmerston North, Manawatu-Wanganui, New Zealand - 1728 DNA GHGlow gp2 | ecosystem: Host-associated > Mammals > Digestive system > Stomach > Rumen ...
CAAGACACACTACGTCAAGACCATGCCCATGAAACGACATAAACCCATCGAAAAATTATTCGATGAAGAGTTTTGGGTGGCGCAATGACGAAGTCAGGAGCTGTAGAGGAGTAATCATCACTCTGATATAAGTAAAGGGACTTGTCCAAGTGGACAGGTCCCTTTTTAGTATATTTCAAGTTAGCTTTTGACATATTCGCCTGAAAAAATGCGTTAAAATGTATAATATTCATTGGAAAAAGTGCGTTGAAATGATGGTTATTCGTTTGAAAAAAGTGCGTTAAAATGACGGTTATTCGTTGGTAAAAGTGCATTAAAATGACGGTTATTCATTGGAAAAAGTGTATCTTTGCAGCACAAAATCAATTTAAAATATGCCGTTGCTCATTTCTGGTTTGTGAGTATTCATCCCTTCGAGGACGGAAATGGCAGGTTGGCTCGCATCCTTTCCGATATGTTGTTGGCACGTGGCGAAAAGAGTGAGTTCCGCTTCTACAATGTCTCATCACAGATTAACAAGGATAAGAACCACTATTACGACATCTTGGAGCGGATGCAGCATGACGATGGCGACATTACGGAGTGGTTGGTATGGTACATGCAGAAGCTAATTGAAGCACTTGACGAGGCAGATACCATTGTCACCACAATCTTGAATAAAAGCTTCTTCTGGCAGAAGGCATCGTCAGTTCCAATGACAGAGCGTCAGACGCAGATGCTCAATCTCTTTCTTGATGGCTATGAGGCAAAGATAACGTCAAAGACATGGGCAACATTAGCAAAGTGCTCGAAAGACACGGCCATACGTGACATACAGGACTTGGTTGACAAGAACATACTGAAAGAGGACATTCCTGGGGCAAAACGCCCAAGTTATTCCATCGTCTATGATGCAGAGGATTTGACGAAATTCTTCACAGAAGTAAGCATTACTGAAGAAAATGGCATTCCATATCTCAATGCCTTGTATAAAGGTAAGAAAACTATCTGCGAAAGAGTTCTGAAACTTGATGCTGAGCGATACCAAAAAGGTGATTTACCATTGTCCAATTTGCTCAGCAAATATTGCTCGTATATGGTTATAAGCAATAGAGAATAGTAAAAGAATGTATAGATATGAAGAAAATAATCCTTAACACGCTCTTCTTCCTTGTCGCATTCACGGCGCAGGCCCAGCTGACGGACTGGCAGAACATTTCGAGCAAGAACTTCGTGATGAAAATCATCCACGACCAGAACTTCCTGTACGTGGGCACAAAGGGCGGCGGCCTCGTGAAGATTGACAAGCAGAGCGACGAGCAAACGGTGCTCAAACGCGCCGACGGGAGCATGACAGGCAATGCCATCACCGACATGGCGCTGCACGACGGGGAGTTGTGGGTTGGCACGGAGTACAACGGCTTGGCCAAGGTGACCACTGACGGCGGCATTGAGAAATTCGACACGAGTAACGCCGGCTTCCAGAACAACCAACACATTTCCGGCTTCTATTTCAACGCCGACGGAACCATGCTCGTGGGTGGCATCGAATATTTGTATGCTTTCAATGGAAAGAAATGCACAGCCATATATGACATCAACCCACTTAGCCCTTACGCCTACGTAGAGAAGATTAGGGTCGACTGGGACGGGCGTATATGGGTGGCGTGCTATGATGCATTGAACAGGTACAACCTCTGTGTATTTACGTCCAATGGTTTGGTGCCGTATAACATTCCTTACGGGAAAGCGAACAATATCGAAACCGACAAAAACAGAAACTTGTGGATAGCGACCAACAACGGTCTCGTCAAGTACGACGGCACCGACTTCACGCACTACACGCCCGAAAATTCGTCCCTACCCGAGGCGAACATTATAAACCTGACTATTGACGAGAACGGCAATCTATGGATGCTGAGTGAACACAATATTACCAAGTTCGACGGCACCGATTTCACGACCTATCCCTATCAGTTGAACGTCGCTAACGATTACCTGCTGACCATCGACGCCGCCGATGACAACAATGTCTATGTAGGTTCGCGCTTCGAGGGCTTGCTAAGGCTCACGGACAAGGGATTGGAAGCCATCAACCTCATCGACAATGTGCTGTATGATAATGCAATGTCCTTGTCCAGTGGCTGTATCGACTCTGGCGGCAATTTCTACGTTGGCTCACTCTATGGCCTTCAGAAATACAATATTGATTCGGGCGATTACAAGTTTGAACCCATGACGCAGACCATGCAGACCGAAGCCGACCGTAACGGCAACGTCTGGATACTCTGGACCTGGTCTGCCACCGACTCCTGCCTCATGGAAATCACTGCGACAAGTAGAAAAGTCTACAAGAGGACCGACTACCCGTTCAGCGAGGCCAACGCCTCCCTCATTAAGTTCGACCGCAAAAACCGCCTCTGGATATCCACGAACAAGGGCCTCTACATGCGCGACGGCGAGACGTGGACGGCCTACAACAAGAGCAATTCCGGCCTCACAGAGACAGTACAGTGCATGGCCTTCGACAGCAGCAACAACCTTTGGTGCGGCACCTTCGGCAGCGGCCTGTTCTGCTTCGACGGCATACGATGGAGCAACTACACCACCTCCAACTCGTCCATCCCATCCAATTACGTAGGTACGGTGACCGTCGATAACAACGATATCCTTTGGCTGAACTGCCGCGACCCTCGCTATCCCGACAAAATGGGGTCAGAATTCGGCTTAGGACTGACACGCTTCGACGGAAACACATGTATGACCTACAACCACAACAACTCACCACTACCTAGCGACTGCTTCTGGGACGTACAGGTGGATGCCGACAACCGTCTATGGATAGCCACCGCCGGTGACGTCGGCCTCGTCTGCTACGACGGAACCGCTTGGACGACATACGACACCGACAACTCTGGCATCGTCCTCAACGAAGTCACGAAAATCACCTTCGACCCAAAGCGTGACCTCATCTGGCTCACCCAGTACCCCGGCCTCGGGCTTTCCGTCGCCCGCATGAACTGCCACAACACAGCAGTACATTCCATTGCCACTCCCAATGTCCCCACGGCTATCTACGATTTGAGCGGCAGACGAATTGCTAATCCCACAAGGGACATCTACATCAAGGATAGGAAGAAATATTTGAAGAAATAATCATAACACGGCCATTCTCCAGTTTCCACATCGGATGATTTTTCAATAAAAGCACCATTTCTGATACTTTAACATAAAGAATTAACGTCCTTCCCTATTCGATATGATTCACATCAACAACAGGTAAGAATTTATTATCGTAGATATTACCTGCAACCAATGACCATTGAAGAAGTTTGTTAAGTCTTCAACTTCGACGATAATGTGCAAGAATGACGAGAACGGCATTATTCATCTGCATCTTAGTAAATTCTTGATGGCTGATGAACTCTAATCCGCAACACTACTGGGCCCATCATACCCGAACGAAGAAGGGGCGTCTGTTTCTCAAAGAATTTCATGGAGACAACGGCCTTACGCTTAGTAGGGCGTTCCATTCCCTTGCTGAGCCATTCGGGCACTTCTTTCATGAACCGACCGATGCCAGGCGACTTTGAGGCTGCACCAAACGTCACTGGATCTGACCATTCCACATCGTCAGGCTCCAGTTCATCGCCCACCATTCGGTTCACCCATAAGTTCGTGACATCAATCTCCAGCGTATTATCGCCTCCAAGCAAAGCGTCAGTAATGTCGATAGTAAAGGGTGGCCGCCATAGTGTGCCGCACACCTTTCCGTTCACCTTGACCACAGCGAGGTTCTTCACTTCGCCCAAATCAAGCACATAGTTGTAGTTGCGGTTCAACTCTTTCAGATACAGATGTTGGGAATAGCGTGCTGTGCCAGAGAAGTACTTGATATCGTTGTCCGTCGATTCGTTCCAAGGCACGAGCGATGTCCACTCTACTTTTTTGCCATCATCGAATATGATGGTCCATGGATTGTTAAGGGGCACTTCCTCTACTGATTCAGTCTGATGCAGCATTAGGCCAGGACCTTCTTCTGTTATCTGTTTTCTTAGCACAAGAAAGACGGCTCGGCGTGTAGTCAGCTGAAGCCTGACTTGTGTCATCCCTTCTGTAGAAGTCCATGCCTCGGCAATAGATATCGTTTTGGCTTCAGGATCCCACACTTCTGGAATCCTGCCCATCAAACTGACTGTCAGAGTTGTTGTCAGCATCGTGTCTTTGGTATTGGCTATGAAATAAACATCTGACTCACCATCCTTGCGATGTATCCACTGAATACCATCCGCATCAGCAGTCAACGACGGATTTTTGCTCTTGAAGTCATCGACAAAGCACCCTCTTTGTAAAAGCGCTTGACAACGGGCAAAATAGGAGAACAGTGGTCCGGCACCATCCTTCCACCATGTCTGTCCTGGTGTCCACCATGTGCCCCACATGCCGAAAGTCATGCCAGGCTTGGCATTTACCCAAGGATTGTGGGCTGCTGCGTGAAGCATCAACCTGTTGATGCCAAGACAGAAGGCAGAGTCGGCGATGGCTTTCAGACGGGCAGGATCATCCCTCCAGGCATGAAGTGGCCAACAGGTGAACCCTTCTGCATAAACTGTCTCATGTCCAGTCCTCCTTGCTGCATTCACCACCCGAGGAATATCTTTCCACCCCCAATTGGTGGGCTTGGCCCAGAACTCTGCACATATAGGGTCGTCTGCGGCTAATTGGCGCACGATTTTATCGGTGTTGATGGGATTGAACGGCTTGGAAGAACCTGTACCGTATGGTTGCACCAACAACTGCAGACCGTGCTCATGCGCCAGTTGGCTCATATAGCCATAATAGTTCTCAGCAAATAAATCCGATACCGTCTCCTGCCAGTCACGCTTGAATTGGTCCGTTGCCTGACGGTTGTCGATAACCACCCCTGCCAAGGCAGGCAGCCATTTAAGCATATCATATCCTCTTCGTTGTGAAAACTCCTCTGGCATCCGTTTGGTCCATTCCTGACCGCCTGCCTCATAGCTGTCAATCTCCAATCGTTGGAAGGTCTTGCCAGTCTCTTCACCAGCCAGATTGAACAACATGGCAGGATAGCCCGACCAATAATGGGCAACAGCCTCACGACTCATCTTGTCGCACTCCAAACCAGTGCCGCTTTCGGGTGACGTACTACTATTGGTCTTACCATTAGCCGTATGGCCGAAGCGATAGACTTTCCACTTTCCTTTAGGAAGCAAGATGCTGGCAGCACCAGGAAAAACGATGATTTGTTCTTTCTGAACGATGCTGTCATCAGGAACTGCAACAACAGCTATGTCTTCATAATAGCCAAAATTAGTCTCGGGCTGTATCAGTCTGACATGTCGCTTACCTTGTGACTCAACCATCGTCCAAACCAGCTTCTGCATGGAAAATTCGGGCTTGACAGTCGGATAGGCACTCGACGACCATCCAGGACAATTGTGAGTACCATACGAAAGGCCCAGGCGGCGGCATTCACTGATAGCAAACCGCATCAACTGTTTCCAACGCTCGGAGCCAATGGCATTGGTTGTGTCCTTCACCAGTCCCTGTGCAGTACCGCCCACCTGAAAATTCTGCACCCCACCGATACCTGCCTTCTGATAAGCCTCCAGGTCGGCGGTTATTCCTTCTTTTGATATCAGACCGTCCATCCACTGCCATATCATAATAGGCTTGGCCTCGGCAGGAGGATTCATAAAATCATCCTCTATTGTCTGGCTGGAAACTCTCTGAAATCCTAAAATAAATAACACTAATATCAGTAATCGAACTTTCATTTTAATGGAATTTGATGCAAAGTTAGCAATTAATTTTGAGATTATACTCTTCAATTACTATTTACACTATTGACGAACAGACCTGCGATGCACATAAACAAAACCTGAACAACTTTTTTGTTGCTCAGGATGTTATAAAATAAACAAATAAGTTGTTGCGGATTTAAGGATTAATTCTATTGCCAGTTTCAATCCTAGACTCCTTATAGATAATATTTCCCCACTCTCTTTTTGCCATTATCATCATGTCGGCCATGGGATAGTAGTGCTTATTGCCGTCACCACAAAATAAACCTGCGTCACGCGGCAGCCCGACCACAAGTCGGAATCTGCAGCGTGGCGCAGGCCTCCCTTATTTCACTTTGTTGTTACAGAGCGATATCTTAGTTGTTCTCTGGACGCAGTTTGCGAACAGTGGCACCAGCCTGCCACATCTCGCTCTCCCTCATTGCCTTGAGTTCCTCATTGAGTTTCTCGCGGTAGTCGGGTTTGGAGTTGCTGTCGATAGAAATCTGAGCCTCATTACCAGTCTTTACAGAATAGTAGAGCCACTCAAGAACAGGCTTCACTGCATCGTGGAAACGAGGAGCCCAGTCGAGTGCGCCGCGCTGTGCTGTAGTAGAGCAGTTGGCGTACATCCAGTCCATACCCTTCTCACCGAAGAGGGGGCCAAGGCTCTGTGTCAGTTCCTCAACAGTCTCGTTGAAAGCCTCAGATGGTGAGTGTCCGTTCTCGCGGAGCACCTCGTACTGAGCGAGGAGAAGTCCTTGAATAGCTCCCATGAGTGAACCACGCTCACCTGTGAGGTCGCTAGTTGCCTCGCGCTGGAAAGTGGTCTTGAAGAGATAGCCGGCACCGATACCGATACCAAAAGCGAGTGTGCGCTCCTCAGCCTTTCCTGTAGCATCCTGATAGATGGCATAAGAGCAGTTGAGTCCTCTTCCTTCGAGGAACATGGTGCGGAGAGAAGTACCGGAACCCTTAGGTGCAACCATGATGACATCCACATCAGCAGGTGGCACTACACCAGTGCGGTCGTTCCAGTTGATGGCGAAACCATGAGAGAAGTAGAGTGCCTTTCCTGGGGTAAGATACTGCTTGATTTTGGGCCATACGTCGATTTGAGCGGCGTCTGAGAGGAGCATACAAACGATAGTTCCTTTCTGAGCTGCCTCTTCGATAGAGAAAAGAGTTTCTCCGGGTTTCCATCCGTCAGCAACAGCCTTGTCGTAAGTTTTACCCTGACGCTGTCCGACGATGACGTTGAAACCGTTGTCGCGAAGGTTTCCTGCCTGACCAGGTCCCTGAATACCATAACCCAAGACTGCGATAGTCTCGTTCTTGAGCACTTCACGTGCCTTCTCCAGTGAGAATTCTTTGCTGGTGACCACTTCCTCGAGTACGCCACCGAAATTCATCTGTGCCATTTTTTTGTTTGTGTTTTATGCCGCCCTCATAGTTATCCGAAGGCAGCGGTTAATATTGATTTTGCAAATTTACAACTAAAAATCCAATTAGCTAGTGTGGCGAATGCTAATTATTCAAAAATCAGCCTTGCCCTGACGCAGACCTCCCCTTTTTCATCAGTTTGATTGTCGGTTCTGCATATTTCCACATCGTAAATGTTTTCTCCTTCTGTCTTCATGAAGAACTGCAGCCACTGTCCGTAATACGACTCTTTCTGGTATTGTAGTTCCACCCTTCTTAGTCTTTGCTGTCTGTAATGATCGAGCGAGAAGATGTCGCGTAGATGCAGCAAATATTTCATACTGTTGACATGTCCGTTCATGTCGATGTCGGAGTATGTGACTTTATGGCACTTGACCATGTCCGCTCCTACCAGTGGCTTGATTCTGGAATAAGGGCTAATAGGGCAAGAGAGTTCGGGGGCGCAGTAATCTTCGAACTGCTTTCCATGAAACTCGATGAGGTCGACAGGTTTTCTCGTTTCGTAGTTGATGGTCGACCAAATCGACCTTGCATATCCGAAGACGACGCCATTGTCGCCTTTGATGGCATAGTTCCTGTTCGTGAACAGCGAATACACTTTATCGACCCAAGTTTCGATGTGATAATTCTGATAGACAACGGGAGTAATGTCGAGTTCCACAACAAGTCGAGCCAGTACCCAAGTGTAGTTGACGTTGTTGACATCCTTCATTCCGAATCCTCTCTTAGACGCATGGTTCTCAGCTGCATTGAGGAGGTCGACTCCCAGCGTCTCCCATGAGAGTTGTTTCTTGTAGTCGGTGTGGAACGGGTCGACAATATGGCTTGTGGTTTCTACTTTTTGCATGATGATTACTTAAACGGGCATTTTGAGCATTGAGGGCGCTAAATTCACCATAGATGCTCCATTACTGCTCCATGATTTGGGCATGTTTCTTTTCCCTAAGTCTTATGTATTCATCGAGTTTCTCGATTGTGCTCTTCGTGACGGCAATGCGTCCTGAACGAACGAACTGGAGAATGCATTCAAGTTCAGTAAGAGAGTCGAAGAGTGAGAGAATTTCCTCAGTAAGTCCTGTTTTCTCCACAATAGAGTAAGTGGGGTTAACCTCAACGATTTTCGCATCGTGAATTCTTATCACCTTGCTGATGCGGTTGTTCTGCAGTACGGCAGGTGTTGAGAGTTTGAAAAGGGCTGTTTCTTGAATATAAATCTGGTCGTCGGTGAAGTAGTTGGCTTGCAGCACATCAATACGCTTCTCCATCTGCTTCTTGAGCATCTCTGCCATTTCAGTATCACAGAAACAAGTGATGGTGTATTTGTGGACTCCAGGTGTTGACGATGCGCACACATTGAGTGTTTCGATGTTCACTTGTCTTCGTGTGAAGACAGCGGTAATCTGGCTGAGCAGACCCGAGATATTCTCGGAATAGACAATAATGGTGTGAAGTGGCAATCCGTTCTTGCTGCTGTTCTTTTCCCGTGCCGTATTGTCGCACTTGCCACAAGTCTGGCAATCATTATTCTGGTTAGGCATTTTATATCTCTCTGTTTATGAGTTTCTTAATTATTTAGCAATCATGATAAGGGCTTTAGTCTCCTTAAGATTAATCCTTGACCTCGAGCAACATCTTATCGACATCAGCTCCCGGCGGAGTCATCGGCAAGACATTGTCCTCTTCCAAGACGGCACATTGCAGCAGATACGGTCCTGGTGTGTCGAGCATGACTCTTATGGAGTTATCAAGGTCACTCCTATCGACAACAGTATGAGCGGGGATGCCATAAGCCTCAGCGATTTTCTCGTAATCGGGATTGGCCATAGGTGTGAACGAATATCTATGGTTGAAGAACATAGCTTGCCATTGCCTAACATTTCCGAGGAAGTTGTTGTTGAGCAGAATGATTTTGACAGGGCATTGCTGCTCCATGATAGTTCCAAGTTCCTGTATGGTCATCTGGAGTCCTCCGTCGCCCACAAAGAGGCACACGGTTCTCTCAGGAGCTCCGAAAGTGGCTCCTATCGCCGCAGGGAGTCCGAATCCCATAGTACCGCAACCACCTGATGTGACAACGCTTCTGGGCTTAGTGAACTTGAAATACCTGCATCCGAACATTTGGTTCTGTCCTACGTCAGTGACGAGCACAGCCTCATTGTTGGCCGCCTCCGACACCTTTCTCACAACCTCTCCCATAAGCAGCGGTCCTTCTGTCGGGTTTATGGCTTTCTCGATGACCTTATTGTACTCTTTCTCAGCGTAAGGTTGGAAACCTTGAATCCAGCTGTTATGCTTAGCCGGGCTAATGAGTTTGGTTACAGCCGCCAGTGTGGTCTTGCAATTACCGAGGACAGGGAGGTCCACCTTGACATTCTTGTCGAATTCAGATGGGTCGATGTCGAAATGTATGATTTTGGCTTGTTTAGCGTAAGTTTTGAGATTGCCTGTGACGCGGTCGTCGAATCTCATACCGACAGCGATGAGGAGGTCGCACTGGTTCGTCATGACATTGGGTCCGAGGTTTCCGTGCATGCCAAGCATACCCATATTGAGCGGGTGGTCGGAAGGCAGAGCAGAGAGTCCGAGGAGTGTGCATCCAGCCGGTATCTGTGCTTTCTCAAGAAACTCCCTTAGTTCCTTCTGTGCGTTTCCGAGTTCAACGCCTTGTCCGACAAGTACGAAAGGCTTGACAGAGTCGTCAATCATCTTCGCCGCCATTTTGATGGCCTCGTCAGATGGTTGAGGATCGGGGTCGTAACTGCGTATGAAATCAACCTTCGATGGCTGGTAATCCACCATGCCTGTCTGTGCGTTTTTGGCGAAATCGAGAACAACAGGTCCAGGCCTTCCACTCTTAGCGATATAGAAAGCCCTGCTGACCGCCCATGCCACATCCTCAGCTCGTCGAATCTGGAAATTCCATTTTGAGATAGGCGAAGTGATGCCGACCACATCGACCTCCTGGAAAGCATCGGTTCCAAGCATGGCAGTACCCACCTGTCCGCAAATGACGACCATAGGTGTGCTGTCGATCATGGCGTCAGCAATTCCTGTGATGGTGTTCGTTGCTCCTGGTCCACTGGTGACGAGGCAGCATCCTACTTCTCCAGACACTCTTGCGAATCCCTGTGCTGCGTGTGTGGCTCCCTGTTCATGGCGTACGAGGATATGATTGAGTCTGTCCCTGTAGTCATAAAGTGCGTCGAATACGGGCATGATGGCTCCACCTGGATAACCGAAAATGGTTTTCACACCTTCGTTCACCAGAGAACGCATCAAGGCTTCAGCTCCTGTAATTTTCTCGCTCATAATATTTTTATTCTTAATAATTTACAAAATTTAATTAAAGCAATGCTTTAAGTTAATGTGTATATGGACATTATGGGTTTAATACGCATAATGTTATTTTCGGGATTTGAATTGCTATGCTCAGTCAATGATTCTGACTCCTCCCTTATCGGCCGAGCTGACACTGAGCGAATAGGCTCTGAGCGCTTTGCTGACCACACGATTTCTCTTGAGAGGTTGCAGAGGACGTTGTGCGAGTTCCTCATCGGAAAGCCTGACGTTAATGGAACGGTTGGGTATATCGATTTCGATGATGTCTCCATCGACGATTTTTCCGATGTTTCCTCCCGAAGCCGCCTCAGGACTGATGTGTCCGATGGAGAGTCCAGAAGTACCTCCAGAGAAGCGTCCGTCGGTGATGAGTGCGCATTCTTTTCCCATGTGCATGGACTTGATATAGGATGTGGGATAAAGCATTTCCTGCATACCAGGTCCACCCTTGGGGCCTTCGTGAGTGATGACGACAACGTCACCCTTTTGGACCTTTCCTCCGAGAATGCCCTCACAAGCATCCTCCTGTGAGTCGAACACCTTTGCCGGGCCTTCGAAATGCCAAATGCTCTCATCCACTCCAGCTGTTTTTACGACACATCCGTCCTGTGCGATGTTGCCGAACAGTACAGCCAGACCTCCGTCCTTGGTGTAAGCATGTTCGATGCTTCTGATACATCCATTCTCACGGTCTTTGTCGAGCGATTCCCATTTGGTGTCTTGTACACCCAGCTGGTTGCAGAACTTTCCAGCTGGAGCACTTTCATAGATACGTTGAGCTTCAGGGTCGATGTTGTCGCCAAGTATGGAATACTTCTTGATATCCTCTCCAAGGGTTGCTCCATTGACGCGCTTGACATCGAGGTTGAGCAATCCTCCTTTGGCAAGTTCTCCGAGTATACCGAGAATACCTCCAGCCCTTCCACATTCCTGAACAGAATATTTCTGAGTGTTAGGTGCCAGTTTGCACAAGCAAGGTACCTTTCGTGAAAGAGCGTCGATGTCGGCCATTTTGAAGTCGGCCCCAGCCTCCTGTGCCACAGCGAGGAGATGCAGTATGGTGTTGGTTGAGCCTCCCATCGCGATGTCGAGTGTCATGGCATTGAGGAAAGCGTCGCGCACGGCGATGTTGCGAGGCAGTACACTTTCGTCACCATCCTCGTAATAAGCGAGTGCATTCTTTACAATCTGGCGAGCCGCCTGCTTCATGAGTTCCTTTCGGTTCACATGGGTGGCCAGAATGGTTCCGTTGCCAGGAAGAGACAATCCTATGGCCTCTGTGAGTGAGTTCATGGAGTTAGCGGTGAACATACCCGAGCAGCATCCGCATCCAGGGCACGCGCGGCTTTCAATCTCCGCCAATTCATCGTCGCTGACCGTCTTGTCGGCGCCTTTGACCATTGCAGCAATGAGGTCAAGGTTCTCTCCTTTGTACTTACCAGCCTCCATGGGTCCTCCCGAGACAAAAACAGCAGGGATATTGAGTCGCATAGCGGCCATGAGCATTCCCGGTGTGATTTTATCGCAGTTGGATATGCAAATCATAGCGTCAGCTTTATGTGCGTTGCACATATATTCAACGGAGTCGGCAATGATGTCGCGTGAAGGCAATGAATAAAGCATGCCGTCGTGGCCCATGGCAATGCCGTCGTCGATAGCAATGGTGTTGAATTCAGCAGCATAGCATCCCATCTTCTCTATTTCCTCCTTGACGATTTGCCCAGCCTCATGCAGATGTGTGTGTCCAGGCACAAATTGGGTGAACGAGTTCACAATGGCGATAATAGGTTTTCCGAACTGTTCCCTCTTCATTCCATTGGCAACCCAGAGTGCCCTGGCTCCAGCCATTCTTCTTCCTTCTGTGCAAACGGCACTGCGTAATTTATTTTTCATAAGCCTAAAAGCATTTATATTATTATAAAGAAAAGCCTCCCCCAAGTTATCCGTGAGAAAGGCTAAAAAAAGTTCTGCATAAATGTCTTGTTATATAGCGCACTCATTCTCACGGCTTAATTATAAGTCGACGACCACTTTTAGCACAATGACGGGAATGTGTAAGCTAATTACAAACATCATCTTTATTACCTTTATATGCTCCAGTTCCAGAACGACTAAGCGTGCATAAGTCTGTAAAAGGAGTAGATTATATGATTTTGACTGCAAAATTACAACTTTTATTTCAAAGCGTAAAGGATTTATGGCATTTTTATTGAGATTTGTAAGAAAAAATAAGATTTTCGCCTTAAGCCTCAAATGAACAGCGGATGCCTACAGACAAGTACAAATAAAGTCTGAAATCCGGAAAAAAGGAAGAATGCGACATTTTGCACAATTTCGCAATAATAATGGTAATTGATATCTTTCGGTGAGGTGCTAACTTTGCAGTCGCAAAACACCCATTAATCAATCTATCTATATTCATTTACAAGAAAGGGGATTTGCTCCTCTTTACATTATTCCAGTTTGGAGTAATAAACTGAAAAAGCGATGGACAGTGGTCCGTCGCTTTTTGCTTTATGGGTATCATGAGAAGAACAAGAGTAGTCTGAAATACCTATTACATGGGGGTTTGAGCATTTTTTTCATTATTTTTGGGTATTGCGAGCTTTTTGCCATCTTTATAACTTTGCACCGGAAATTCAATATCATATCATTCAAAAAGATGACGCAATTTAATAAGGTGCAAAGACATTATCTTTACGCAATCGGAATGCTGTTGTTGCTGCATACTCCGGTCAAAGCCCAGGATTACCAGGACAATTTCGACAAATACCGCATAGGTGGTTACGGTGAAATTGTCGCTAATTTCAAGGATTACGGTATCAACCGTTTTTACGGTGGTTCAGAGGGTAATTCAAAGACGAACCATAATGAAATATCCATACCTCGTTTTGTCATTGCTGGCGATTATAAGTTCAACAGCAAGTGGGTTCTCGGTGTTGAGGTTGAGTTTGAGGCAGGTGGCACAGGTATTGAGACAGAACTTGAGAACACCGAGAACGGAGAGTACGAAACCGAGTTGGAGAAAGGTGGTGAAGTGGCCTTGGAGCAATTCCATCTGACTCGCTATATTACTCCAGAGTTCAACATAAGAGCCGGTCATATCATTGTTCCTGTAGGTTTGACGAACGCCCATCACGAGCCCATCAATTTCTTCGGCACCACCCGTCCCGAGGGAGAGACAACAATCATTCCCTCGACTTGGCATGAGACAGGTTTGGAGTTTTTCGGTCGTTTCGGCAAAGGCAGTTACAGCTTCAACTATGAGGCACAAATTGTGACAGGTCTGAATGCCAATGGTTTTGACCGTAACGCATGGGTAGCAGGAGGCAAACAAGGTAAGTTTGAGGTTGACAATTTCACAAGTCCAGCTTACGTAGCCCGTTTGAACTGGACAGGCGTTCGTGGTTTGCGCTTAGGAGCCTCCTTCTACTGGTGTGCGAATACAGGCAAGAACTGTGACAAGTTGACGACGTATGGTTCGATTGGCAAATTGCCAGTAACCATCTTCACGATTGACGGTCAATACGTGAACAAGTACGTGACAGCCCGTGCTAATTTCATGCAGGGTCATCTTGGCAACGCCGACAAATTGGGTTCCCGAAACGGTCGTTTGTCGAACCTCTCAGGCTACAGCCGTCTGACACCGATTGCAAAGACCGCCTTGTCGTATAGCGGTGAGGTTGGAGTGAACCTTCAGTCGGTAGTAGGCAACGAGAATTTCCCTGTGATATATCCTTTTGTACATTATAGTTACTACAATCCCCAAGAGAAAGCCGCAGGTACTAACGTGATGGACGACCGTTGTCAAGTCAGCCTTTGGAAGGCAGGCTTGAATTGGAAGGCGCTTCCCAATCTTGTTGTTAAGGCCGACTACACCACCCGCCAGATAGGCACACATAAGATATTCGGTAGTGGCAAATATAACAGCGAGAACGAGTTTGCGATAGGAATTGCATTTGTGGACTGGTTCTTCAAGAAATAGGGGATGATGCCACCGATGGTATGCGAATAGCAAATAAAAAGAAATAATAATACGAACCATTAACTAAAAAACAATGAAGAAAAACTTGATGATGATGGGCTTGTTCTGCATGGGCATGCTCACGATGACCACTTCTTGTGGTGATGATGACGACAACGATGGACCCGACGACCCCACAAAAGTGGAGATTTCAGATGTTGAGTATGACGCGATACTGAGCCAGTACGTGAACAGTGTTGTCGTGCCGACTTACAGTGACCTTTTGGCTCGTAACGAGGCCTTGCGCCTGAGTGTGGTGTCCTTCACCACCTCTCCGAGCAATGATGCATTCAGTGCCGTTTGCGACGCTTGGTTGAATGCTCGTGAGCCATGGGAGACAAGTGAGGCCTTCTTGTTCGGTCCTGTAGCCGACAAAGGTCTTGACCCTAACATGGATTCCTGGCCATTGGACCAGGCCGCCATTGTCCAGATTCTCAACTCTCAGAAATGGAGTGAGTTGGAATGGAGCGGCGACTTTGATGAGGAAAGCGAGGAGATAGGCGCCGCCCAGAATGTCCGTGGTTTCCACACCCTTGAGTTCCTTTGCTTCAAGGATGGCAAGCCCCGTACCGTGACAGCAGCGGCATCGAGCAGCGCGCCCGAGGACATTGAATACTCATCAGCCGACGGTTCAGCCTGGGGCAACTACATGATTCACGTAGCCAACCTTTTGCAGAAAGACGCCAGCGACCTGTTTAACTATTGGAGCAAGTCGTACGACGGTGGCCAAAGTTATGCCCGTCAGTTCCTTGCCCACAACGGTGGTCAAGGTTTCCAGAGCGCAATCAACTGCGTAGAGCAGATTATCGACGGCTGTGTTGACATCGCGAGCGAAGTTGGCAGCGCCAAGATTGGCGAGCCTTATGACCTATATGTTGATGGCAAGACCAAGGAGGCTCTTTATGCTGTGGAATCGTGGTACAGTTGGCACTCTCGTGACGACTACACAAACAACATCTACTCCATCCGCAACGCCTACTATGGCAGTCGTGACGGCAGAGTGAACGCCAATTCTCTCTCCGCGCTAGTAGCGAAGTACAATCCTTCACTCGACAGCCAAGTGAAGAGTGCAATCCAAACTGCAGCAGATGCCATCCAGGCCATTCCTCAGCCTTTCCGCAGCAACATCGCCTGTTCAGAAAGCGAGGCCGCTATGGATGCCTGCTCAAATCTT
>Ga0247609_10003567_pt1 | contig 15765 bp, 15 predicted proteins | sample 172DNAGHGlowgp2_FD_193487 | JGI IMG/M metagenome (GOLD analysis project Ga0247609, IMG submission 193487) | Sheep rumen microbial communities from Palmerston North, Manawatu-Wanganui, New Zealand - 1728 DNA GHGlow gp2 | ecosystem: Host-associated > Mammals > Digestive system > Stomach > Rumen ...
ACCTAGAAGTTTCTCCGATGAAGAAATGAAGAAATTAGCTAAGGCATGGAATTTAAATGATATAGATCAGTTTAATGCATATAAACTTGCTGTACCTAAACAATATAGAATGCTTTATGAAGCAAATGCTCTAATTATCCCTATTTTTAAAGAAAAAGTAGATATTTTACACCCTGCTGATATTAGCCACTTAAATGTTTTCGCATCTATTTGGTGTAGTATAGAAAACTTCTTGCTTGCTTCAACTTATGAAAACTTAGGATGCAGTTTAAGAATTGCTCTTGCTAAAGAAATGGATAATGCAAAAAATGTATTAAATATACCAGAAGAATATTTTATTCCTTGCTTCTTAGGACTAGGGAAGCCTAAAAAAGATGAAAAGTTATGCAAACAAAAAGAAATTAATACAAAAGAAAAGATACATTTTAATAAATTTTAGTCTCAAAAATAAGGTAGTTAAGCCAAAAACTTAACTACTTTTAATTTTTTTAAAATATTTTATACTATTCCTATTGACATAGTAGGAAAAGAAGAGTAAAATACAATTGAAATAAGAAAAAAGGGAGGTAGTTCATATGAAGAAGACTAATACTTATATGATGAATATGTGGATGTGCATGTGCGATAACATGTTTTTAAATACGGATTATAAACTCCCTATATTTAATAACAAGTAATATTAAACAGGGAGAAGCCCTGTTTTATTTTTAAGGTTAGGAGGTAGTAGTATGAATGTAGTTTTATATGGTGATTCAAATACATATGGACTTAGTCCAAATGGAAGTAGATATGATAATAGATATTCTAATATATTAAAAAAGCATTTTAATAATAAAGTTAATATTTATGAAGAAGGCTTAATCGGTAGAACTACAGTTTATGATGATTATAGACCTAACAGAAAAGCTTTAGATGATATATTAGATACTTTATCGAAATATGAACATATAGATTTACTTGTCGTAATGCTTGGGACAAATGATTATAAAAAGAATAATGCGAAGAACTTAAATGAACTAAAAAAAGGAATGGATGAATTATTAAACATAGTTAGTTCAAAAACAAAATATTTATTAATCATTTCACCTATATTATTAAATGATCATATAGAAATCTTAGATAGTGAATATGACCATAATTCATATTTATTATCTAAAGAAGGATATAAAGTATATAATGCACTAGCTAGAAAATATAATGCATTGTATTTAGATGCTAAAGCATTTGCTAAAGCTGGTGCTGATGGAGAACATTTTGAAGAAGAAGGACATATTAAGCTTGCCAATAAGCTTATTCCAATAATTGAAGTATTAGCTAATTAAGGAGTGATTTTATGAGTTATAAAAATAGATATTTATTGTTTGAGCGATGTTGTAGATCCTTTTAAAAAACGAAAAAGGAGGGAATTAAATGAGTGAAGTAAATATAAGTTGTAATATATTTCAACATAGAAATAAAGAAAAAGAAAATAGTGAAAAGATAGTTTATACTGATAACTTAGCTGAATATTTTGCGAAAGTTAATGGAACTAAGCCAAGGCCAAAACTACATAAAGGAGAAATTGATGAAAGAGGTTTTTGGATTAGACAAAGAAATTATCTAACTACTCCATTTGGAAAAAAAGAGGGAGAACTTAAAGCAGATAAGAATGCCTTAGAAGAATTAAATATAGAACCAAAACTAATTAAAACTTTTGGCGGATCAGATAATAACAATTTAAATAAATATGGTATTGAAGGAATAGTAGTTGCTAATGCAATGAATAACGTCCATACTGTTAAAGAATATTTTGATATTAATGATTTAATTAAGTCAATAAATATTGCTATTAAACTTATAACTATTAAGTAGCCCACCTATGGGCTATTTTTTTTTATTATTTTTTTGTTGACAAAATATATCGCATACGATATAATAAAGATGTAAGGAGATGATTACATGAATTTATGTATAAGATATTTCACAAAAAGTAAGAAAGGTAACACTAAGAAATTATCTGATTTTATTTCTAATAAATTAAAGTTAGAAGCACTAGATGTATCATTTAATTTAGAAGAAGATGTTGATTACTTAATACTTGTTAATGCATTATATGCTAATAATATTGATAAGGAAGTTAAAAAATTCTTAGAAGAAAATAAAGAAAGAATAAGTAATGTAATCAATGTATGTAGTTCAGCTAGTGGCAAATCCACATATAAAAAAGTAAAAAAAGAATGTGATAGATTAGGTATAAATATTTTAGATGATGAATACCATACAAAAGCATCATGGATATTCATTAATAAAGATAGACCTAACGAGGATGACTTTAATAGATTAGATAAGTTTATTGATACTATTATAGAAAAGAGTGATTACAATGGATAATAAATATGATTGCTTACTTCTAAAAAATCAATTATGTTTTCCAATATATGCTGTAAGTAACAAAATAATCAGAAGATATCAACCATTACTAAAGGATTTAGATCTAACGTATACACAGTACATTGTAATGATGGTTATGTGGGAAAAAGAAGTTGTAAATGAAAAAGATTTGGTTAATGCTTTATTCTTACAAGCTAATACCTTAAATCCATTATTAAAGAAGTTAGAAAATAAAGGATTAGTGGAGATTAAAAAGGATGAATTAGATAAAAGAAACTTAAAAATAAGTTTAACTAATGAAGGAAGAAATTTAAAAGATAAAGCAGTACATGTGCCTGCAAGTCTTGCTAAAGAAATAAACTTAAGTGAAGAAGAAGCAATATTCTTCTATAAGATTTTATATAAAATATTAAACGAAACTAAGGAGGATTAATTATGAACATTTATGATTTTAAAGTATTAAACCAAAAAGGTGAAGAAGTTAGTTTGGATATTTATAAAGGAAAGGTATTACTAATTGTTAATACAGCAACTAAATGTGGTTTTACTCCACAATATGAAGCTCTAGAAGCTATGTATGAAGAATTACATGATAAAGGATTTGAAATCTTAGATTTCCCATGTAATCAATTTTTACATCAAGCACCAGGATCTGATGAAGAAATTAATCAATTCTGCTCATTAAAATATAATACTAAATTTCCTAGATTTAAGAAGATTGATGTAAAAGGAGCTAATGCAGATCCACTTTATAAATGGTTAATCTGCCAAAATGAAAAAGGAAAAGCAAAAAACATTAAATGGAATTTCACTAAATTCTTAATTGATAAAAACGGTAATGTTGTTGAAAGATTTGGCTCTATGGATAAACCACAAAACTTTATTGACAAAGTAAAAGCAGAATTAGAAAAATAATTGTGTTATAATATTTATATAATTGGAGTGATTATATGAATGAAAAACTAAGAGAAAAAGAAATAATCAAAACAAGTATAATAGGTATAATAGGTAATGTTATACTTGTTTTATTTAAAGCATTTGTTGGAATTATAGCTAATTCTGTATCTATTATAATGGATGCTATTAATAACTTTACTGATGCCCTATCTAGTATTATTACAATAATTGGAACAAAACTAAGTGGTAAAAAGCCAAATAAAAAACATCCTTATGGATATGGAAGAATAGAATATATGACTTCAACACTAATAGCTATATTAATACTATTTGCTGGTGGTATGGCAATATATGAATCTATTAAGTCAATAATAGACCACTATCAAAATGGTACAATGCCATCATTTGAGATATATTCTATAATTATTATAGCTGCCGCAATCTTAGTAAAGGTCTCTATTGGACTATTTTTCAGACATAAGGGTAAGAAAATAGATAGTGAAGCACTTAAGGCTTCAGGTATGGATGCCTTGTTTGATTCAGTACTATCAACTGCTACACTAATTGGTGTAATATTAGCTAAATTTGCTAATCTTTATGTTGAAGGATTCTTAGGTATAATAATTGGTTTATTCATCTTAAAGAGTGGTTTTGGAGTTTTAGCTGAATCTTTAAGTTCAATGATTGGTAATAGATTTGATAAAGAATATATTAAAGAAATCAAAAAAGAAATCAATAGTATTGATGGTGTTAAAGGTTCATATGATTTAATCTTAAATAGTTATGGACATAATAAGAGTATTGGTTCAGTACATATTGGTGTAAGTGATAAACTATCCGCAAAAGAAATACAAAAAATAGAACGTGATATAACTATGTTAATGTATACTAAATATAATACTATAATGACAATAGGAATATATGCGGAAAATTTCTCAGATGAATTTACTAAAGATTATTATTCTAAAGTATTAGATATCATTAAAAAATATGATACAGTTTTACAAATACATGGTTTTTATATTGATAAAGAATTAATGTTAATAAATTATGATTTAGTTATATCATTTGATGATACTAATCCAGAAGAAACTATAAATAAAATAAAAGAAGAAACAGAAGCACTAGATAGTAATTATAAGATAATTATTAATTACGACCAAGACTTTAGTTTATCATAAAAAAATGAATCCCTAATCGGATTCATTTTCTTTTTTATATTTTTTAATTATATCTATATTTTCTGCATATTTACTATCAAGTGGATTAGATTTTTCTTTCTTCATTTCTAGTTCAATTAATACTTTTGCTTTATTTGGAACTGATATAGTACCTGCACCACTAACACATCCCATATGACAAGCCATACCTTCAAGTAAATATCCATCATATAAGCCATTTTTTGCATCTTTAAGCATTTGCCTACATTCATCTAATCCTTTAGCACAATGTGTCTTAACAGTCATATTTGGATCTTTTTCTTTTATTACTTCTAATACACTCTTAGCAACTCCACCACTGACAGCAAAGCCTTTACCAAAAGAAGAAGATTCACTAATCTTATTAGTTGATTCTAAGCGTGATAAATCAATATCTTTAGCTTGTATCATACCCATTAATTCTTCAAATGTTAAAACAAAATCAACACTTCCATCATTTTTCTTTTTTAATACTTCAAGTTTCTTAGCTGAACATGGTCCAATAAATACTACTTTAGAATTTGGATGTTCAGTTTTAACAGCTTTAGCAGTTAGAATCATTGGAGTTAGTGTCATTGAAATGTTTTCTTTAAATTCAGGGAACTCATGCTTAGCCATTCTAGACCATGCAGGGCAACAAGAAGTAGCCATGAACTTAATTTCATTTGGAACTTTCTCCATATATTCATTTGCTTCATCTATAGAACAAAGGTCAGCTCCTATTGCTACTTCAAAGAAATCATCAAAACCTAATTGTTTTAGGCAATCTCCAATATTATCTAAAGTAACTTTAGGACCAAATTGAGCACTAAATGCTGGAGCAACAATTGCATAAACTGGAGTTTTTGTTTTAATAGCTTCAATTACTTGAACTATTTGTGATTTATCTGCAATAGCTCCAAATGGACAGTTAACAATACACATTCCACATGCTACACATTTATCATAATTAATCTTTGCTTTTCCTTCACTATCTGATTCTATCGCATGCATTTCGCATGATTTTTCACAAGGGCGCTTTCTATGAATAATCGCTTCATAAGGGCATACTTCCTTACATTTGCCACATTTAACACATTTTTCTTGATCTATTACTGATCTACCATTAACTATTTTAATTGCGCCAACTTTACAAATGTTAGTACAAGGGTTAGCAAGGCATCCTACACATGAATCAGATACATAGTATGACTCTGTAGGACAAGCATTACATGCAAAATCTATTACATTTATTAGTGGATCTGTATAGAACCTATCTGGTTTAATTGCATCATGTATTCCTTTAGATAGTGGACCATGTTCATCAGCACTACGTACAGGTAGTCCTATAGCTAATCTAATACGTTCAGCAACAATAGCACGCTCTAAGAAAATTGATTCTCTATATTTAGCTTTACCATTAAGCATAATATAAGGAATATCATTTAAGTCAGTATAATTTCCGTTATAGGCAATCTTAGCAACTTCCTTAAATACTTGACGTCTTATAAAGTTTATTGATGCATATGAATCATACATAGTAACCACCTCAAATTCATTATAACATAAAAAAGGGTAGAACTTAATCTACCCTTTAATATTTTATACAATTATTTACAAGGAAATTTTTCTCTGTCTTTGTTATAAGTAGTATGAAGATACTTATGAGACTTATGAGATCCTGGTTTCTCTAAGAAATCAGCATAAAGTTTTTGAATGTCTTTATTTAAGTGAGAACGTCTAACTGCTTTTCCTTCATCTTCCTTATATAGAACAGAAGCACGCTTTTGTCTATAAGTTTCCATGATGTCTAGATCTTCATTTGGTAAGAAGATTGGTTTAACAAATGGTTGGCCACCACCATTGATACATCCACCTGGACAAGCCATGATTTCAATGAAGTTGTATTTAGATGTTCCAGCCTTAATTTGATCCATAATGATCTTAGCATTCTTAGTAGAAGAAGCAACACATAAATTAATCTTTAATCCATTAACTTCAACTGTAGCTTCTTTGATTCCTTCGAATCCTCTAACTGGCATAAATTCAACTGGTTCTAATTCTTTACCAGTTAACATGTTGTAAGCTGTTCTAACTGCAGCTTCCATAACACCACCAGTAACACCGAAGATTACACCAGCACCAGTATATTCGCCAATTAAATCATCATCGAATGTTTCATCTGGAAGTCTATTCCAGTTGATACCAGCACGTCTAATCATCTTAGCTAATTCTCTAGTAGTTAATACAGCATCAACATCTCTGTTTCCATCAGCTTCCATTTGAGGACGCTTGTTTTCAGTTTTCTTAGCTGTACAAGGCATTACTGAAACTGTGAAAATATCTTTTGGATCAATAGCATGCTTTTCAGCATAGTATGATTTGATGATTGCACCCATCATTTGATGAGGTGATTTACAACTTGATAAGTGATCAGTTAATTCAGGATAGTTTAATTCAATGAAGTTAATCCAACCTGGAGAACAAGAAGTAATCATTGGTAGAACTCCACCATTCTTAATTCTTTCAACTAATTCACTAGCTTCTTCCATAATTGTTAAGTCAGCACCGAAGTTAGTATCGAATACTCTATAGAATCCTAGTCTGTGTAGTGCAGCACACATCTTAGCAGTTCCACTAGTACCAATCTTTTCTCCGAATTCTTCAGCGATAGCAGCTCTAACAGCAGGAGCAGTTTGTACGATAACTTTCTTTCCAGCCTTTAAAGCTTCATCAACAAGCTCGATTTCTGATTTTTCCATTAATGCACCTGTAGGACATACGTTAACGCATTGACCACATTGGATACATGGAGAATCAGCAAAGCTTCTATTTTCAGCAGGACCAACGATAGCCTTGAATCCTCTGTTTTCGAATCCTAATACACCAATACCTTGGTATTGTTTACAAACTTCAATACATCTACCGCAAAGAATACATTTAGATGTATCTCTTACGATTCCTGGAGCTACATCATCATAAGTAGTAGGAGTTTTTACACCCTTATACATATCTTCTCTAGCACCAACAATTCTTGCAACTTCTAAAAGTTCACATTGACCATTCTTTGAACATGCTTGGCAGTTCATTGAGTGGTTAGATAATAATAATTCAACACTTGTTCTTCTAGCAGCAGTAGCTTTTGGATCAGAAATAGAGATTTCCATTCCTTCGTTTACTGGGTAAACGCAAGAAGCAACTAAACCTCTAGCACCTTTAACAGCTACTAAACAAACTCTACATGAAGCAAGTGAACATTTACCATCTTGCCATGTACATAATGATGGAATGTTATAACCACATGCTCTTGCAGCTTGTAGAACAGTTAGTGAACTATCAACTTGATAATCTTTACCTTCAATTTTTATATTTACCATTGACATAATCATTCACTCCTTACTTTTTTACAATTGCATGGAACTTACATGTAGCAATACATGATCCACACTTAATACATTTAGTTTGATCAATTTCAAGTGCAGGCTTTTTCTTGCCTGGAGCAGTATATTCTGTAACATGGATTGCATCAACTGGACAAGCCTTAGAACACATTCCACATCCCCAACAGTTATCCTTTTCGATAACATATTGCATTAAGTTCTTACATACACCAGCATCACATTTCTTATCAACAACGTGTCTGATATATTCATTTTTAAACTTTCTTAAAGTAGATAGAATAGGGTTAGAAGCAGTTTGACCAAGAGCACATAGAGAACCAACCTTAATTGTTTCACCTAAGTTTTCAAGATCTCTTAAATCATCCATAGTTGCTTTTCCATCTGTAACCTTAGTTAAGATTTCAAGTAATCTTCTAGTACCAATTCTACAAGGAGAACATTTACCACATGATTCATCGCAGATAAATTCCATATAGAACTTAGCAACGTCAACCATACAGTTATCTTCATCCATAACGATAGCTCCACCTGATCCCATCATAGAACCAGAAGCAATTAAACTATCGAAATCGATTGGAGTATCTAATTCATCCTTAGTTAAGCATCCTCCTGATGGACCACCAGTTTGGATAGCCTTAAATTCTTTATTATTAGGGATACCGCCACCGATATCATATACTAATTCTCTAATAGTAGTTCCCATTGGAACTTCAACTAAACCAACGTTGTTTACTTTTCCACCTAGAGCGAATACTTTTGTACCCTTAGATTTTTCAGTACCAACAGCTGCTAATTTAGCTGCACCTTCACGTAAGATGTAAGGTACGTTAGCAAATGTTTCAACGTTGTTAACAATTGTAGGTTTACCCCATAGACCAGCTACAGCAGGGAATGGTGGACGAGGTCTTGGCATACCACGCTTACCTTCAATTGAGTTTAATAATGCTGTTTCTTCACCACAAACGAAAGCACCAGCACCTAATCTAATATGTAGACGGAATGAGAAGTTTGTTCCTAGGATATTATCGCCTAGTAATCCCATTTCTTCAACTTGCTTAATAGCTTTTCTTAGACGTGCTACAGCAACTGGATATTCAGCTCTTACATAGTAATAACCATTTTTAGCACCAATTGCATAACCAGCAATCATCATACCTTCAATAACAGCGATTGGGTTACCTTCAAGGATTGATCTATCCATGAATGCACCTGGGTCACCCTCGTCACCATTACAGATTACATACTTTTCATCATTTTGTTGAGCATATGCAAATTGCCATTTTCTACCTGTAGGGAATCCTCCACCACCACGGCCTCTTAGACCACTTGCTAATACTTCATCAATAACTTCTTGTTGAGTCATTGTTAGTAATGCTTTCTTGAAACCTTGGAAAGCACCATAACCTAATGCTTCTTCAATGTTTTCTGGATTGATTACACCACAACCATGTAATGCAATACGCATTTGCTTTTGATAGAATGGAATGTCTTCTTGACGAGTACATTTCTTTCCTGTATTGAAGTCTACATATAATAAATCTTCAATAACTTTTCCACCGATAATGTCTTCATTAACGATTCTTTCTACATCAGAAAGCTTTACAGCATGATATAGAGTATCTTCTGGATAGATCTTAACGAATGGTCCTTGGCTACAGAAACCAAAGCATCCAACTACGTTAACATCAACTTTATCAGATAGACCTTTTTCTTTGATTAATTCTTCAAATTTCTTTAGGATTTCTCCTGAGTTACTTGATAAGCATCCTGTACCACCGCAAATAGTAATTGATCTTTTACCATTCTTGCCAGTAAATTTCTTATCAAGGTTTTCAGTACAAGACTTTATTTCTTGATTTAAATCTTCAACTGTCTTAATTACTTTTGCCATAGTCATTACTCCTTATCTCTATATTCTTTGATGATTGATTCAACATCTGTAACTTTTACTTTTGGATAAACCTTACCGTTGATTGTTAGTGCTGGAGCAATACCGCATGCACCAATGCAACGTAGTCCATCAAGTGTAAATAATCCATCACTAGATGTTTGACCAACCTTAATCTTTAATAATTCGCTGAACTTGTCTAATACGTTAGCTCCACCTTTAACGTAGCAAGCAGTTCCGATGCAAACACCAATAACATATTTTCCCTTTGGTTGTAAAGAGAAGAAGCTATAGAATGTTACTACACCATAGATATCAGCAACTGGAATGTTTAATTCTGCACTGATAACTTCTTGAACTTCAAGAGGAAGGTATCCGTATTCTTTTTGAACGTCAGTTAAAACTAACATTAATGGAGATGGCTCATCAGCGTATCTAGCACAAATCTCTTTAATTTGCTTAACTGCCTCAGTCTTTAACTTCATTTTAAAACCTCCTTGTAATTGTTTTAATTTTTCTTTGGCTTACGCTCTTTTAACATTATACTATGCAAGAAGTCTTTTTTCAAGTAGAAATTCTTAAATCTATAAATATTTATTTATAGTGTTGACATATCCTTTACGCCGTTTAGACAATAACTTTACAATTAATCAAGTAGTGTTAAAAAAACGTTAAAATACACAAATAAAAAATTATTTGTATATTTATAAATAGAAAAGGCGAATTTACTCATTCGCCTTAATAAACTCATCTATAAATTTGATAACACCATTATGATTATTGTCATATTTAGTGATATGATTTGCATATTTTTTTAATTCATCTTTTCCGTTAATCATACACACACCATGTTCGGTCATCATAAGCATTTCACTATCATTAATTGAATCACCAAATGTGACTAGTTGATCAACAGTCGCATCATATAAGCCTAGTAGGTCATACAAAGAAGTACTCTTATTAAAATCTGCTTGGTAATATTCATAATAATCACAACCATAGAAGTTACCCCAGCATCTTACTCCTATCTTACCTTCAAATTCCTTACAGTTTTCTAAGAACTTTTTATCATTACCGTTCTTTAGAATAAATAGTCCTCCAGAAGGTCCATCAACAATAGTTTTATTGTAGTCTCCATCTACAACTTTTGCGCCTTTTTGGATGTGCTTGAAGAACTCGTTATTAAACTGTGCATTATATATATAACAGTTAAATTCATCAGTGAAAATAGCACTTTCAATTAAATCTAAAGATTTATTGTAAAAGGCTAAAAATAGCGATTTTTCTATATTGTGATTAATAGATTTAAAGTCACTATTTGGTTTTATTACAGATGTGCCACTATTACATATTGCATATGTATCTAAGCCTAGTTCATTATAGAACTGTATCATACCTAAATAGGGTCTACCTGTAGTAATAACAAACTTATATTTATCCTTGTCTAAATTCCTAACATAATCAATTGTTTCTTTTGTTAATTTAGCTTCATCATTTAGTAATGTACCATCTAAATCAACCGCAAAAATGTATTTCATTTTTATCACCAAAACAATTATAACAAAAAACGAAGAAAAAAACACTTCATTTTTCAAAGTATTCTTATTTGAAATATATATTATACTATGGTATAATATGAATAGTGGTAAAAAATGTATTATTATATATTAATGTATATAATAAAGAAAATGCATGGTATGAGGTGATTAAAATGCTTTTTAAGAAGAAGAAAAAGAAAATTCAAGAAGAAAGTACAGAATCAATAATTCCTTTTGTCATTCCTCAAATTACAAAGACACCAGTCCATATAAAGAGGAAGGATAGAAAATTTACAATGACACCTGCATTTTCAGCTATTTGGGGTAGAGCAAACATCGATGAATTAGTTGCACCACCATCAGAACCACTACAATATACAGATAGATCACTAGATCCATTTAGAGCAAAAGAAAAGAGAAAAGTTGCTAATGATGATATATCAGAATTTGAAGCTATCATAATTAGAAATGAAGATAGACAAAAAATCTTCCCAGGTTCTAGACCTATTACTAATTTAAATAAGAAAGATGATTTTGAAGAGATGAATTCACCTATTCAAAATGAATCTAGAAAATCTAAATTAGAAAAAGAATCTAAGAGATTAGAACCTACTAAAATTGAAAGAGAAGAAATCAAAGATTCTTATGCCTTTGATAATCAACCTAATCTAGATATAGATTCAGATTTACTAGATAACAAACCAGCATATATCGAAGATTTAGATAAAGTAGAAGTAGCTGAAACTAAAGCTCCAGCTCCAGCAAATGAAGATATTGATGATTTCATTGCTAATCTTGAAATCGAAGATGAATTCAAACCAGCTGATATAGAAGTTGAAGAATTTAGAGAAGCTGATTTCGAAGAACCAAAGATTATTGAAGAAAAGGTTGTTGAAAAACCTAAATCAGTAGAACAACCAGTAAAACAAGAAAAACCAGCAGATAAGCCAAAACCTAAGAAAAATGACTATTCTAGATATAAACTTCCACCACTATCTATCTTTAAGACAGTAGATACTGATGATAGTGTAAGATATGAATGGATTCAAGAACAATTAGATATCATTAATAGAACTCTACAAGAGTTCAATATTGATGGTAATGTTGTTAATTATACTAAGGGTCCATCTGTTACACGTTATGAAGTAGAATTAGCCGCTGGTGTTGGTGTAAAGAAGATTACAGCTATTGAAGATAACTTAAAGATGAACTTAGCTGCTAGATCATTACATATTGAAGCTCCAATTCCTGGTAAAGCTTATGTAGGTATAGAAGTACCTAATAAGGTAGTTGAAACTGTTAACTTCGGTAACATTTGTCATTCTGATGAATTTAAGAACTCATCTAAACTAAGCTTTGGTTTAGGTGTTGACTTAAATGGTAATACAATTGTTACAGCAATCAATAAGATGCCTCATGGTTTAATTGCAGGTACTACAGGTAGTGGTAAATCTGTATGTAGCCATTCCTTAATAATTAGTTTATTATTAAAGAATAAACCAGATGAATTAAAATTATTATTAGTTGACCCTAAGAGTGTTGAATATGTATTCTATGAGGATCTACCTCACTTAGTAACACCTATTATTAGTGATCCAAAACTTGCAAGTCAAGCATTAAAGTGGGCTTGTGATGAAATGGATAACAGATATAAGATGTTCTCACAACTTAGAGTTAGAAACATTGAAGACTTTAATGCAAAGATTGAAGCAGAAGGTTATTCAGAGCCTAAGATGCCTTATATCTTAATTTTAATTGATGAGTTAGCTGACTTAATGCAAACAGCTTCAGCTGATGTAGAACAATCAATTCAAAGAATTACACAAAAGGCCAGAGCAGCTGGTATGCACTTAATTGTTGCTACACAAAGACCTACAACAGATGTTGTTAAGGGTACGATTAAAGCTAACATACCTACACGTATTGCGTTTAGAGTAAGTAGTCCTACTGACTCTATGACAATACTTGATTATGGCGGAGCTGAGCAATTATTAGGTCGTGGTGATATGTTCTTTAAGAACGACTTTGGTACTACAAGAATCCAAGGTGCTTTCATTAAAGATGATGAAATCAATGAAGTATGTGAATATATTAGAAAGCAAGCTGGACCTGATTATATCTTTAATCATGATAAACTAAGCCAAAGTGTTGAAGAACAATATCGTAAAGAAAATACTGATGAATTATTTGATGATGTTGCTCGTTATGTAGTAGAGATGCAAAATGCATCTATCAACAACCTACAAAAGAGATTTAACATCGGCTTTAATAGAGCACAAAGCTTAATTGATTTACTTGAAAGTGCTGGAGTTGTATCTCCTGCAACCCCAGGTAAAGCAAGAAGAGTATTAGTTGATCAAGAACAACTAGAAGAAATTTTACAATAATTAATACTGCCTGTTTCATACAGGCATTATTAGTTAAAAAGCAAGGTGATATCTATGTTTCTTAGTAGATTAAGAAAAGAAATGTCCCTTAAAGAAATAAATAAAGAGGAAGATACTGAAGTTAGGCTTAATAAACTTCATTGGTTCTTAAAGAGAAAATTCTTAATAGGATCAATCATTGGTTTATTAACTTTCTTACTAACAATAGTAGTAAAAGCAGGTGCGTATAGAATCTTACATACTCAATTACCATTATTTCAAATATTAGTAATTGTATATTTAATCGCATCAACTGTATTCTTGCTTGTTATTCTTGCCTTTAAGGGTATAAAAGTTGAAAAAGAAAAATATTTTTATAGATGGGCATATTTCTTTGATTTATATAACTTCTTTATGGAATGCATTTGTGTCCTATTGTTATTTATGACGTATTTATTCTCATTTGTTAGAGTATCAGGACCAAGTATGAGACCAACTTATAAAGGTGGAGATATTCTAGCGTGTAGATCTGTAGGATATAAACCTAAAAGAAATGATCCAGTAATTATTTATATGAAGAATGTTGATAATGAATATGCATATAACATTTCAAATTACCAAGTTAATGATTTGTATGTAAAAAGAATTGTCGCAGGTCCAGAAGATACTATTACTTATGATTCAGTATCAAACACTATTAGTGTAAATGGAACTGTAATTGAAGATTCATATGCAGATAGATGGAATTTAAAAACAAATACAATCACACTTGCTAAAGATGAATACTTTGTTATGGGAGATAACAGAGGAGATAGTACAGATAGTAGATATTTTGGTCCAATTAAAAAGAGTGATATAGTCGGGAAAGTATTATTCGACTTTATGTTCTGGAGGTAATTATGAACGATTTACTAAAGAATATAAATATGCTTCATACTACTATACTTGGAATTGATAGAATAAAAAAGAATTTAAAAATTGATGTAGATGATGTAGTAGAATATTTAAAAGAAAAGATTCTAAATAAGAATACATTAATCTATAAAAAGGGTAAGAATTGGTATTGTGAGATAGATGGAATTATCATCACAGTCAATTCATATAATTACTCAATTATTACAGCACATATAAAAAAGGAGGGATAATATGAGTGATCCAAAAAATATTAACTGGTTTCCAGGACATATGCAAAAAGCTAAACGCGAAATGCAAGAAAAGATTAAATTAGTTAATATTATTTATATGGTACTAGATAGTAGAATACCTAAATCATCTTTTAATCCCTTAATCAAAGAAATCGCTTCAAATAGGCCTATTTTATTACTTTTAAATAAAGCTGATTTAGCTGATAGTAATGAAACAAAGAAATGGATGGACTATTATAAAGCGCAAGGTTATTACTGCTTAGATGTAGATGCAGTAACTGGCTATAATATGAAAAAAATAGTACCACTTACTTATGAAATATTAAAAGAAAAAATAGATAAGAATAAAGAACGTGGTATTAAACTTTCTATGAAAGCAATGATTACAGGTATACCTAATGTAGGTAAATCTACAATCATAAATGCTTTAGTTAAAAAGAAAATAACAGTTACAGGTGATAAGCCTGGTGTAACTAAAAACCAACAATGGGTTGAACTAGATAAGAATCTAGATCTACTTGATACTCCAGGAGTATTATGGCCAAAGTTAGAAGATAATGGAACTAATCTTGCTCTAACAGGAGCTATTAAAGATGATGTAATGCCTATTGATGAAGTTGTTAAAGAGGGCTTTGAATTTATGAATACTTATTATAGAGACGCTTTCTATAGTAGATATAAGATTAGTGAAATAAATTCTATATATGATTATTATGAAGCAATTGCTAAAGCTAGAGGATGTAAGAGTGATGATTATGAAAAGATTAATAATATCTTCTTACATGATTTAAGACATGAAAAGTTAGGACGTGTTACCATTGACAGATTTACTAGCATTTGAGAAAGAACTATATAATGAAGGAATAGAATATATTGCTGGTACTGATGAAGCTGGGCGTGGTCCTTTAGCTGGTCCTGTAGTTGCTGCAGCTGTAATATTACCTAAAGGGTTAATAATTACAGGAGTCAATGATAGTAAGCA
>Ga0247609_10003568_pt1 | contig 15763 bp, 16 predicted proteins | sample 172DNAGHGlowgp2_FD_193487 | JGI IMG/M metagenome (GOLD analysis project Ga0247609, IMG submission 193487) | Sheep rumen microbial communities from Palmerston North, Manawatu-Wanganui, New Zealand - 1728 DNA GHGlow gp2 | ecosystem: Host-associated > Mammals > Digestive system > Stomach > Rumen ...
CCGCCCAGCGCCTGAGCCGCAATGGCGGCGTGACGTCGGCAGCAAAGGCGTTGCCCCGCCGGAACAGCAGGTAAACACAGCCCAGCGCCGCCAGCACTGCGCCGACGGCATAAAGCATCACAAATATCGCATCTTCCTGTATCTGTTCGTACATATCGTTAAGCGTTTGCAGCCTTTTCGCGTACAAAATTACTTATTTTTCTTGAAAGCAACGCTATAATTCCCCCAAAAATCGAGTGCCGAGGCGGAAAATCCTCGGCTCCTTAATGCTGTTAGGGGACAAATCAAAAAGTGTAGCCGTTGACACTGTCCCAGTCGGGGTCGGCGGTGAGGCGGAAGGTGCCGTCGTTGGTTGAATTGCCTCCGCCGCTACCGAAAAAAGAACCTGTGTAGCGCGTCACCTGGTTTCTTATGATGGGCACGTTCTCAAACGTGCGCTCCTTCAGGATGTTGTCGTTCGCGTCGAGCGCGGTCACGGTCAGCTTTGTCAGCACGTCCTCCTCGGTGTGCGGCAGGGTGTAGACTTCGAAGGCGGTCCCGCTGACGAAATCAGCGGGCACCGGGCGTATCTCCTTCTGCATCGAGTCCTTTCTCACACGCCGTCAGCCCCAGCACCGCCAGGGCCGACACAATCAAAGTTTGTTTGTTCATTGTTGTAGAATTAAATGGTTATTCGGGACTATTCCCATAGAATATATAACGCAATAATCTCACAATAACACAACAAAATACAACAAAATAATTGGTGTTGTAGAAAATTCTTCGTAACTTCGCATCTCGTATTTTGGAGCGTGTTGTGTCATTGTTGATGCAGCACGCCCTTTTTTCATAACTAATTATAAACTAAAAATGAATGAACGAACATGCTATCCTCTATCGTAAGATGGAAGGCATAGAAGGCGGAAGTGAGAGTTTGCAACAAGGAAAGTCGGGGTTTGCAAGTAGCAAACCCCGAGACTGCAACCGGCAAAGTGGGGGGTGGCGCATTTTGAATACTACAGAATACATGTTTTTTAATGGTTTTTGAATTGACCGATAATATTTACAAGCTACTAACAATCAACGTCTTACAAATATTTTGAATGTTTTTTTTCAACTTTTCCAACAAAAAAAGATTATTAATTATTATTTTAATGGAGTTTTAGCGAAAACGCTGGCAAAAAGTATGGACAATCTTCAAAAAAACCGTCTGGCAGGGCATTTCAGCTCACCAGACGGCTCATCAAAAACCTTCTAAAAACCTGTAAAAACGCTGGCGCAGACTCTCGTCAGAAGGGCATTCGCTGTTCGATGATATAATCGGCTATATCATATTTCGGCTGACCTTCAGGCGCATATCGTCGACAAAAGTCGCTGATTGTGAAATTGGCTAAATCGGCCATGCCGCTTACCGTGTCTATCCATTCGTCGACGGCATCACAGTCGGGAATGATGATTACATCGCGCCCTTTTAACGGCTCAAGAACCTGTCGCTTCAGCATACCCTTACTGCCAGTAGCCAACCAGAGCAACTTAGGGAAAGCTAATGCTCCGCAGACAGCATTCTTAGGACTTTCTACGAGTGCCACCACTGTCTGAGGGTAGCTTGGCAACAGGTGTTCACCGAAAAGGCAATCAGAACAAAACTCCGCATTGCGTGGCAGAAGTCCTTCACGTGCCCACATCTTGCCAAGCCAATAAGCCGTCTGATCAGAATGGGCAAAGCGAGGATTGGGATAATCGGTGTCGTAGTGCTGAATCTTCAGGTTGCATATACGCCCATGACGGTCTATATTGGGGAAAACGGTATAGTCGTCAAGTCCGTTCATCGCATACGTTGCCAATCGATATTCCTCGGCTACCCATTCTACTGCTTCTGGCTGAAAGAGGTGCATAAGACACTTGCAGAAAGAGTTCTCAAGCGACATCAGTCTATCGAGCATTTCCGTAGGGATATAGGTATAGGCGGGTGGTGCCACCTGCTCTACTCTATGCACCTGCTGACGGGGCATTGGTTGCACTCCCTGAATAGGTAAGATGCCAAACTCACCTGACAGCCATTGACATGCCTCTTGAAAGGTCCAGTTCTGACTTTGCATCGCGAAGCTGATAACATCACCACCCTTCCCGCAACTGAAGCAATGGCAATAGTTTTTTCCTGTGGTTTCTACAAGCGACAGTGACGGATGATGGTCGTCGTGCCAAGGGCAGAGGGTGATGTGGGTCACCCCCACCCTGCGAAGGCTGCAACCCAGTCTACGGGCTACCTCAGTGATTGAGACAGCACGCAGACGGTCAGTGTTAAAACGTTCGTTTACCTGGTTCATACCTGTGCAATTCTTATTTTGAAGTAAATACAGCCATTATCCGTTTCACGATGATACCCAAGGCGTTCAAGACGCTCAAAGAAGCGCTGCTTTCCTATCGGTTTCAGTCCCGAAGAATAGCAATAGTTGCGGTATCCGCCAAATAGTTCACTTCCCTTTGTAGGCAGTTCTGACTCGGCACAATTCTCCTTGAGAAAGAGTTTCACGCTGTCGCTCTGCATACGATAGCGCTCCATCGACCGTTCACACTTCGCACTGATGGTAAACGCCTTGCGCGAAAGAAGCAAAGGAAGGGCTTCAAGCACCCAATTCAATATACCGCTGATTTCCATCTTCAGCTTTGCAGAGAGCTGACGGTCAATCTCATTGTCGGGGATTGTCACTTCATAAGGTAAGATGATAATACGACGGAAGAAACCGAAAGTATTCTCAGCTAAAGGCAACTGGTTGAAGGCGGCAATCAACTTGCCGTAATTACTGGTTTCACGAGGGTCGACATAAAGATGCTTGATAAGCACTGGTTCGCCCGATGTGAGTTGTTTCAGAGCATTAGGATTCACGTCCTTGCCCGATTCGTGAGAGATGTTCAACTTCTTGCCTTCTATGCCGGCTCGTTTCACTTCATCATTTGTCAGGTCAGAGAGCGACAGATAACTGACATTCATCGACCCCAAGAGATATTCGATAATCTCCAGCGTGACCGACTTACCATTCAATCCGTCACCATAAAGCATGAGCATTTTCTCAAAACGATGGTCTTTCATCAGACAATAGGCAATAAACTCGCGCAACACCTGCTGAGACTCAGGCTCAGGCAACACACGGTCAAGGAAACGATGCCATAACTCGCAATTGGCCTGCGGGTCATACACATAGCTCAACGTATAGGTGAAGAGGTCTTCCTTGCGGTGTTCGCGCAAACAAAGCTCACCATCACCTTTCAGCACCAGCGTACCATTGCGCAAGTTCAGCCAGACCTCATTTTCAGGAATATGCTGTTTGCGACCCTTGGCAAGCACAAACGACAGGCCCTCAGTCAGTTGGTTCATGAATACATGGTTCATACACATCGACTCAGTTGCACCGCATTTCTTTGCGCAAGCGCCAACAAAATCTCGCCACTGCTGCGACTCTATTTCCTCCCAATGACTACCCGTGTAGACCTTCATGTGCTGTTCGCTGCCAAGTTTCTCCACATACCTGGGACACCACAATCTGTCGGCACAAGCACGCATCACCTCTGTCTCGATAATATCACGTACAGATTGCAGACGTGCACCTCTCTCCGACACAGCCTGAAGGATGTCTTGCTCTTTCGACTCCATTTCAGCAACAATGCTCTCGAGCGTAATGTCTATCAGACGACTTTCACGCTCTCTGCGCTGCCTTTCCAACTGGGCAGTCTGAGCTGCCATTTCTTGCCCCAAAGAAGAGCTGTTTAATTTTTCTGCCATATCCTTTTTTTATTTTTCAAGGATTTTGTGGTCTCAGGGTTACTTGCCGACGTAACACCTGCTGTTTTACCCACCCCTTCATAATGAGCACGCGGCTTCGTGCCTAAGAAGCTGGTGCGAAGGTACATAAAAAGACATTACTACAATCATCATTTTTATTAATCATAATAATAGTCAATTACTAAGTTATCTCACTTTGAATGAATAGTATTTTCCCTTTTGAATGAAAACCACATGATTTTGAATGAGTTCTTCATTGATTTCAATATCACACTGTTTTCATTCAAAAAGAAATGACTTTTTTAATGAGAAATAATAAAAAAAATGAATGAACTTATTATAAATCCATTCATTATATATACGTTAAATTATGTTATACATTCATTTTTTTTCACTCCCAGGGCTCTTTATTATAAGAATTCCATAACTCAATGGCCTTTTTATTGAGTGCAGCAACAGGGAGTTTACATGAATCTTCAGTAGCGAACACTAGTTTTCTGACTTCAAACAATGATGGCCATCCATAGAATCGATAATCGCCATGATATCGACTTCTAATGTAGTCAAAAAATAAATGTTCATTATCTTTACGTTTACTGCTTTCCTTCCTCACGTTACACCATTTTATAAAACACATGGTATCAATCTTATCAAATCGTTGACCTTTAAGCGACAATAGTTCTGGCAAATGATCAATAAGAAAGCGGATGTGCAGAATCTTTGAAATATCTCTTCCCAATAGTCTGTTCTCTATGCTAGTAATATTATTATTTCTCAACGCAAGTGTTTCATTGGTTATCACAAATCCAGAGAAATTACTCTCGGATGGCCTGTGAAAATTATTTATGGCATATCCTTTTTCCATATCAGGATATGTCAGCATTCTTTTATATTCAGAATTTTCGGTATCAACGATACCATTTTTTGCCAAAAATTCAATAGTATCATTACTTTTTTCTGATTCTTTATAATACTGTTCCCAAAATAATGCTTCTTTCCATTGAGGATCTTGGTTGATAGCATTTTCATCTTCAATCATTTTGTCACAGAGTTGTCGGCCATCCTCCATATGTTTGATAGTAGTATCAATAGTATCCCATAAATCATATACTAACCGACCATACGAAGGAGGTCCCCATATATCCATCTCATATGGTTGGTGAGTCAAAAAAGAAGCATTATAAATATCTTGAGGTTCTTCTTCGTCTCTTGGAGTTTTCTTATATCGTCGTGAGGTGGCAAGAAGCATTTCGCGCCAACTTTTATATTGGCTCTGACGCTTACTGAGGATAACTTTTTCTCTTCCAAAACAACCATTATTATTCGTTGCCCACTTTTTGTTGTAATCAACTGAATAGAAGCCTAGTCTATACAACTCTTTATCCTCAATACTCTGTCTTTCGCGAAAATGTTGAGTCAAATCCATAACCTTTTCTGCAGATAATTTGTTACACTGAATAGCGGCAATCAAACGATCGATTGTCGCATTCTGAGTGGACTCATCTAATTTTTTAAGACCCTCAGGAGTTTCATCTACATATACATTATATTTTGACATATTTATTACACTTGCAAAATTACCGCTTTTGGACAACATTACAAAATATTTTTCAGAAAAAGATGTCAATTTCGGAAAATTATATAATTTTGTATCGAAAAAAATCTTTAGAACCGAACATGAACAGGAAGATAAAAAATGAGACCATACACAGCATGAAGCGACGTAGCTACTATCACAACTACTGTCTGCCAGGCATCTATCATATCACCATCACCACAGCACGCACACTACACCAACCACTGGGCAGAATGGCTGGACGCTACGATCAGACTGATGACAGTGCAGCCGATGCACCCCATGTGGAACTGACAGCCATAGGACAGATGGTAAGACAGGAACTCACCACAAGCATCAGTCGCTACTACCCTATGCTCGAAGTACAAGACCATGTCATCATGCCAGAACATCTACACTTCATACTTGTAGCTCACTCCGACATTCTGACCAAAGGAGGCAGAAGAACACATCTGGGACAAGTGCTCGCTGGCTTTAAGCAGGGCTGCAACCGCCGCTACTGGGCAATGACAGGACAGACCGACCCCACCGCCCGACCTGCCACGGGCAGCACCCCCGAGCAGTACCGCACGGCAGCATTAACCACGGCGGCCGCAAGCAATAACACGGCAGCAGCAAGCAATAACACGGCGGCTAAACCGCCGCGAACAGGCGCAGCCCCCAGTGTGACGGGCGGTTTAGCCGCCCAGGGCGCCGTCACCACGGCGGTCGCCCCTCTTCCCCCACTCTTTGAGCCTGGCTACTGCGACGTGATGCCCATAGACCAGGAGCAGCTGGCCACACAGCGGGCATACATCAAGGACAACCCGCGCAGCCGACTGCTGCGCACCGCACACCGCGACCGCCTGCAGGTGAACCGACGACTGATGGATACGGCCGTCACGCCATCAGCCCTGCGAGGCTACCTGAAGCGTGAGTGCCCCTACCAGTACTCTGACGAAGCTTTTGCCACAATCACGCAGCGACTGCTCTACAAAGAAAAGGCCACACCAACCTACACGAAAGCCACAGGCACTCCGCCCTTCTCTCTAAAGGAAAGAGAGCACACGCATATCATGTGTGACGGCTACGGAAATGCAGAGCTGCTCAAACTACCGTTGCTACCCGTAGTATGTCACAGACGCGATGCTGCCTGCTTCGAGCGCCAGAAGGAGGCATGCCTGAAAGCGGCAGCAAATGGATGTGTACTGGTGTCGGCACGTATCGCCAAGGGGGAACAATTGATTCTCGACGAGGCGCTCCAGGCCGGATACCCGGTGGTGAGAATAGAGGACAACGGTTTTCCTGAGATATACCATCCTTCTAAAGACCGCATCAACGAGTGCGCTACAGGCAAACTGCTGATACTCACCCCATGGAGTTACCATTTCAGAGGACACGATGACAGCATCAACGTCATCTTCTGCAAGACAATGAACTGTCTGGTGCAAGCTCTTTGCAAGACGAAAGATGATTGGTGGAAAGGGTAAAGATGTTCGAGGTGCGAGGTGTGAAGTCGAGGTACGAGGTACGAGGTGCGAGGTACGAGGTTAGAAAACTCTGTGCCTCTGTGCCTCTGTGGTGAAATAAAATCCGTGGCCATCCGTGCCAGAAAAACAGGTGCATTCCGTGTGCAAAAAATAAGTAAAAAAGGTGCGAAAATATTTGGCAGTTTCAGAAAATTTTCGTACCTTTGTAAACGTAATCAGAGAGCTGATTACAGCGGGAATTGGCGACCCGCTGGAGATGTTCGCCAAGCGTAAGTCTAATACCATAAAAAACACAACAAAAAGATTATGGCAGACAGTAAGATTGTAATGGAGTATGAGGTTCGTCAGAACAAGATCAAGGACTCCAAGGGCTACGGCAAATGGTACGCTCAGCCCGTGAACCGTGGAACGCTCAGCATGAAGGGCTTCGCCCGTCACCTGCACGAGCACAATGGCACCTACAAGACCAGCGTCATCAAGGGCGTGATGGAAGAGATGGTAGAGTGCCTCGTGGAATTCCTCTCACAGGGCGTGGGCGTGAAGCTCGACGGACTGGGCACGCTCCGTGCTACGTTCGAGTGTAAGGGTGCCGACTCGGCTGGCGAGTTCAACGTCACCGAGAACCTCAAGGGCATCCACATCCGACTCTTCCCCGAGGGTGTGAAGGACGAGGAGCTCACCTCGCGCAAGTTCATGTCGAAGTGCATCCTGCGCAAACAGGAGCCGAAGAGCAACACCACTGCCGAAGACAGCGGCTCGACCGACAGTGGTTCGCAGGGTGGCAGTCCCGACATTGACGACCTGCCGTAGAAACCCGCCCCCTACCCCTTCCCAGGGTCGGGGGCTTTTTTTTTGATGAAAGATTTGCGAGTATCATTTATTTTGTATAACTTTGCAACCCATAAAAGAATAAGGATAATAGTTATGGGAAAACAGAACAATCATCTTGTCATTATGGCAGGTGGCGTAGGCAGCCGTTTCTGGCCTATGAGCACCGAAGAGAAACCCAAGCAATTTATTGACGTGCTGGGCGTCGGAAAAACCCTGTTGCAACTTACTGTAGAGCGCTTTGGCTCAATAGTAAATGCTAAGAACATCTGGATAGTCACCAATCAGAAATATGTGGACATCGTGCGCGAGCAACTGCCCGAGATACCTGCCGGCAACATCCTCTGTGAGCCCTGCCGCAGGAACACCGCACCCTGTATCGCCTATGTGTCGTGGCGCATCAAGTCGCAAGACGCAAAAGCCAACATCGTGGTGACACCCAGCGACCATATCGTGACCAACGTACAGGAGTTTCAGCGCGTCATCACCTCGTGCATGGACTTCACCGCCGACAGCGATGCCATCATCACCCTGGGCATGAAGCCCAACCGCCCCGAGACGGGCTACGGATACATACAGGCCGACCTGTCGAGCAGTTCGCTACGCAACAAACAGATATTCCGTGTGGACTCGTTCCGCGAGAAGCCCGACATCGACACCGCGCGCGAGTATATCAAGAAGAACAACTACTTCTGGAATGCCGGCATCTTCATCTGGAACGTCACGACCATCGTCAACGCCTTCCGCATGTATCAGCCTAAGATTTCCAAAATCTTCGAGGCAATGATGCCCGTCTTCGGCACCGAGGAGGAACAGGCCGTCATCAACGAGCAGTTCCCCAAGTGCGAGAATATCTCGGTAGACTATGCCATCATGGAGAAGGCAGAGGAAATCTTCGTATGCCCGGCTGACTTCGGATGGAGCGACCTCGGCACATGGGGCTCGCTGCAGATGCAGTCGCCACGCGACCTCTACGGCAATGTGTGCATCGGACAGGACATACGCCTCTTTGAGTCGCACAACTGCATCATACACACCACACAGGAGAAGAAGGTCGTGGTGCAGGGACTCGACGGATATATCGTCGCCGAGAACAACGATACGCTGCTCATCTGCAAGCTATCGGAAGAACAGCGTATCAAACAGTTTAACGCCGACAACGAATGATCGAGAAGCATATCGTACTGGAAGACATAGACCCCGTGGTGTTCTACGGCGTGGGCAACAGTCATCTGCAGATGCTGAAGGCGCTGTACCCGAAACTGCGCATTGTGGCACGCGACAACGTCATCCGTGTGATGGGCGACGAGGAACAGATGGCTGCCTTCGAAGAGTGTACGGAGAAGATACGCCTCCACGTGGTACGCTTCAACGCGCTGAAAGAGGAAGACGTACTCGACATCGTGAAAGGACGGCGCACACGCGACGAGATACCCGAAGGCGTGGTGTGCTACAGCATGGCAGGACGACCTATCAAGGCACGCAGCGAGAACCAGCAGATGCTCATCAACGCCTTTCTCGACAACGACATGGTCTTCGCCGTGGGACCAGCGGGAACAGGTAAGACCTACCTCTCCATTGCCCTCGCGGTAAAGGCGCTCAAGGAGAAGAGCGCCAAGAAAATCATCCTCTCGCGTCCAGCGGTGGAAGCCGGAGAGAAACTGGGATTCCTGCCTGGCGACATGAAGGACAAGATAGACCCCTATCTGCAACCGCTCTACGACGCACTGGAGGACATGCTGCCACAGACCAAACTGCAGGAGATGATGGAGAAACGCATCATACAGATAGCACCACTCGCCTTCATGCGCGGACGTACACTCAGCGACGCCGTCGTCATACTCGACGAGGCACAGAACACCACACCGGCACAGATACGCATGTTCCTCACACGCATGGGATGGAACACAAAGATGGTCATCACTGGCGACACCTCGCAGATAGACCTGCCACACACACAGAAAAGCGGACTCATAGAGGCACTGCACATACTCAGCGGCGTGGAAGGCATCGGATTCGTACACCTCACACAGAAAGACATCGTACGCCACAAACTCGTCACACGTATCGTCAACGCCTACGAGGACTACGACCACGAGAGACAATCATAAACACGATAACACATAAAACAAATAAACAAAATGGCAAACGCTTTAACAAGAACCGACTTCAATTTCAAAGGACAGAAGAGTGTGTATCACGGCAAAGTACGTGACGTCTACAACATCAACGACGACCTGATGGTCATGGTAGCCACCGACCGCATCTCGGCCTTCGACGTGGTGCTGCCAAAGGGCATCCCCTTCAAAGGACAGGTGCTCAACCAGATAGCTGCCAAGTTCCTGGATGCCACCACCGACATCTGCCCCAACTGGAAACTCGCCACACCCGACCCCATGGTGACCGTAGGACTGAAGTGCGAGGGCTTCCGCGTGGAGATGATCATACGCAGCATACTCACCGGTTCGGCATGGCGTGAGTACAAGAACGGCTGCAGAGAACTCTGTGGCGTGCGTCTGCCCGACGGCATGAAGGAGAACGAGCGCTTCCCAGAGCCTATCATCACACCGACCACCAAGGCCGACGAGGGCCACGACATGAACATCTCGAAGGAAGAGATTATCGCACAGGGCATCGTATCGGCTGAAGACTATGCCGTGATGGAAGACTACACCCGCCGCATCTTCGCACGGGGACAGGAGATAGCCGCCAAGCGCGGACTTATCCTCGTAGATACTAAATATGAGTTCGGAAAACGCGACGGTAAGGTCTACCTCATCGACGAGATACACACCCCCGACTCCTCACGCTACTTCTATGCCGAAGGCTACGAGGAGAAGCTGGCCAAGGGAGAACCGCAGAAGCAACTCTCAAAGGAGTTCGTGCGCCAGTGGCTCATAGAACATGACTTCATGAACGAGCCAGGACAGGTGATGCCCGAGATTACCGACGAGTATGCCGACAGCGTCAGCGAGCGATACATAGAGCTTTACGAGCACATCACAGGCGAGCGCTTCGACCGTGCAGCAGAGACCGCCGACATCGCTGCCCGCATAGAGCGCAATGTCAGCGACTGGCTGAAGACCAGATAAACCAGCAAAACTAGTAAAAACCAGCAAAACTAGTAAAAACCAGCAAAACTAGTAAGACTAGTAGAACTAGTCACCCTAGAAAGCACCAGAGAATGTACAAGCAGGAAACCATCACCCCCTACCACGAAGGTGAGAAGACGGCTCAGGTAGAAGAGATGTTCGACAACATCGCACCCAACTACGACAAACTGAACCACCGTCTCTCATGGAACATCGACCGCGGATGGCGGAAAAAAGCCATACAACAACTGGCACCCTTCGCTCCGCAGACGATGCTCGACATCGCCACGGGGACTGGCGACTTCGCTATCATGGCAGCACAGAGGCTCAAACCCGCAAAACTCATAGGCGCCGACATCAGCGAAGGGATGATGGAGATAGGACGACAGAAGGTGAAGGCGGCAGGACTGGAACAGACCGTCACCTTCGAAAAGGAGGACTGCACCCAACTGACCTACCCCGCGGAATCGTTCGACGCGGTGACAGCGGCCTTCGGCATACGCAACTTCGCCGACCTGGACAAGGGACTGAGGGAAATGGCACGCGTGCTGAAGAAAGGTGGACACCTGAGCATCGTGGAACTGACCAGCCCAGTGGCATTCCCCATGAAACAACTCTTCCACATCTACTCACACACCTTCCTGCCACTCTACGGACGACTCATCTCGAAAGACAAAAGCGCCTACAGCTACCTGACAAAGACCATCGAGGCCTTCCCACAAGGAGAACAGATGGTCGGCATACTGCAACAGGCGGGCTTCAGCAAGGCTTCTTTCAAAAGACTGACTTTCGGTATATGCACCATGTATTTCGCAACTAAATAAAATACAAACACAATGGATAAATACGGTCTCATAGGATTCCCGCTCGGACACTCCTTCTCAATCAGTTACCACAACCAGCGATTTGTCGACGAAGGTATCAACGCCAAGTACTTCAACTTCGAGATTCCAAATATAGAGGATCTGCCCGCAGTACTCGACTCTAATCCGGAGTTGAAAGGACTCAACGTCACTATTCCCTATAAGGAGAAGGTCATGGAGTATCTCGACTACATCAGCCCGGAAGCCAGAGCCATCGGTGCGGTCAACGTCATACGTGTCACAAGAGACAAGAATGACGTGATACTCAGAGGATACAATTCCGACGTCATCGGATTCACACAGAGCATAGAGCCTATGCTGGAAGACTACCACAAGAAGGCCTTGGTACTCGGAACAGGGGGCGCATCAAAAGCAGTGGCCTACGGACTGAAGTCGCTCGGAATAGAACCAGTGTTCGTCAGCAGATATGAGCGAGAGGGAACCATACAGTATGACAAAATAACCCCCGACGTGGTAAAGGAATACAACGTCATCGTCAACTGCACACCACTCGGCATGTACCCCAACACCGAGGTATGCCCGGCACTCCCCTACGACGCGCTCGACGAGCGAAACATACTCTACGACCTCATCTACAACCCCGACGAGACACTCTTCATGAGAAAGGGAAAAGAGCAAGGAGCCAACGTAAAGAACGGACTCGAGATGCTACTCCTGCAGGCCTTCGCCTCATGGGAGTTCTGGCAAGGCAAAGAATAGTTCACATCATTCCCATAAATCCCATAACTCCCATAAAAGTAAATGAACAATCGATATATGCAACGCGGCGTAAGTGCCGCCAAAGAGGATGTTCACGCTGCTATCAAGAACATCGACAAGGGTATCTTCCCAAAGGCATTCTGCAAAATCATTCCCGACATACTCGGAGGTGACCCTGAATACTGTAACATCATGCACGCCGACGGAGCAGGAACAAAGTCGAGCCTGGCATATATGTACTGGAAAGAGACCGGCGACATCAGCGTATGGAAAGGTATAGCACAGGATGCCATCGTGATGAACACCGACGACCTGCTCTGTGTGGGAGCCGTAGACAACATACTGGTCAGCTCAACCATCGGACGCAATAAGATGCTGGTGCCGGGAGAGGTCATCTCGGCTATCATCAACGGCACAGATGAACTGCTGGCAGAACTCAGACAGATGGGTATAGGCATCTGGCCTACCGGGGGTGAGACGGCCGACGTGGGCGACCTGGTAAGAACCATCATCGTAGACTCGACGGTCACCTGCCGCATGAAACGCAGCGACGTCATCGACAATGCCAATATACAACCAGGAGATGTCATCGTAGGACTCTCGTCAACAGGACAGGCTACCTACGAGAAACGCTACAATGGAGGCATGGGCTCCAATGGTCTCACTTCGGCACGTCACGATGTGTTCTCAAAATATCTCGCCGAGAAATACCCCGAGAGCTACGACCACAACTTGCCCGACGAGCTGGTTTACAGCGGCCGCTATACCCTCAACGATGCGGTCAGCGGTTTAGCCGCTGACATCGACATGGGCCAACTGGTTCTCTCCCCCACCCGCACCTACGCTCCGGTCATCAAACGACTGCTCGACGAGATGCGGCAGGAGATTCACGGCATGGTGCATTGCACAGGTGGCGCACAGACCAAGGTGCTACACTTCGTGGGCGACAACTGCCGCGTCATCAAGGACAACATGTTCCCAGTACCACCGCTCTTCCAAGCCATACACGAGTGCTCAGGCACCGACTGGAAAGAGATGTACCAGGTGTTCAACATGGGACACCGCATGGAGATATACGTCCCGCAGGAAATGGCAGCGAGGGTCATCGCCATCTCAAAGTCATTCAACATTGATGCTCAGGTCATCGGACATATAGAGGAGGGCAAGAAGAGCCTCACAATCAAGAGCGAATTTGGCACCTTCAATTATTAATGTAACGTGTGTTGCGATACCGTCGCAACATCATTAAACAGAATGGAAAATAACAGCATACTACAAAAACTCGACGGACTGGAGGCACGCTTCGAAGAGGTGTCGACGCTCATTACCGACCCCGCTGTGATTGCCGACCAGCAACGCTTCGTCAAACTTACAAAGGAATACAAGGACTTAGGCGATATCATGGACGTGCGTCGCCGTTATATCAACTGTCTGAACAGCATCAAAGAGGCTAAGGATATCCTCATGAGCGAGGATGACCCCGAGATGAAGGAGATGGCACGCGAGGAACTGGCTACCAACGAGGCACTACAGCCACAGCTGGAGGAGGAGATAAAAATAGCACTCATTCCGAAAGACCCGGAAGATGCCAAAAACGTACAGATGGAGATACGTGCCGGAACAGGTGGCGACGAGGCTTGTCTATTTGCCGGCGACCTCTTTAAGATGTACAAGAACTACTGCGAATCAAAGGGTTGGAATCTCAGCGTTACCGACTTCAACGAAGGTGCTGTGGGCGGATACAAGGAAATAGACTTTGCCGTTTCAGGAGCCGACGTCTACGGCACACTGAAGTATGAATCGGGCGTACATCGCGTACAGCGAGTACCTGTCACAGAGAGCAACGGACGTATGCAGACCTCGGCGGCAACGGTAGCGGTACTGCCAGAGGCTGATAAGTTCGAGGTGCACATCAACGAAGGCGAAATAAAATGGGACACCTTCCGCTCAAGTGGCGCAGGCGGACAGAACGTCAACAAGGTGGAATCGGGCGTACGACTGAGATATATGTGGAAGAACCCTAACACGGGAGAAACGGAAGAAATACTCATCGAGTGTACGGAGACACGCGACCAGCCAAAGAACAAGGAGCGCGCCCTGTCACGACTCTACACCTTCATCTACGACAAGGAACACCAGAAGTACGTGGACGACATCGCCAGCAGGCGTAAGACACTGGTATCCACTGGCGACCGCTCGGCAAAGATACGCACCTATAACTTCCCGCAAGGACGCGTCACAGACCATCGCATAGGTTACACCACACACGACCTGCAGGGATTCCTCGCCGGCGACATACAGGCCATGATTGACGCCCTCACAGTGGCAGAGAATGCCGAGCGCATGAAAGAAGCCGAACTATAACTATATGTGTGTCGCGATTTAGTCGCGACAAAAAAAATAAGAATTATGACAAGACAAGAACTGATACAACAGATCAAGCAGAAGAAAAGCTTCCTCTGCGTAGGACTCGATACCGACCCGAAAAAGATGCCGGAGTGCGTCTTCGACATGCACGACCCCGTGTTCGAATTCAACAAAGCCATCATCGACGCTACAGCACCCTACTGCGTGGCTTATAAGCCTAACCTGGCTTTCTATGAGGCATACGGACTGAAAGGCATGGAGTCGTTTGTGAAGACCGTCAACTACCTCAAGGAGAACCATCCGCACCATCTGATTATTGCCGACGCTAAGCGTGGAGACATCGGCAATACCAGTCAGATGTACGCACGCACCTTCTTCGAGGAATACAACATCGACGCACTCACCGTGGCACCCTATATGGGAGAAGACTCGGTAACACCCTTCCTGCAATATGAAGGGAAGTGGGTGGTGCTGCTGGCATTGACGAGTAATAAGGGCTCACACGACTTTCAGACCTCCCCTATCCCCTCCCAAGGAGGGGAACCAGAACGCCTCTTTGAGAAGGTGCTACGCGTTTCTCAACAATGGGGCACAACGGAAAACATGATGTACGTCGTGGGGGCAACACAAGGACGTATGTTTGAGGATGTACGCAAGGTGGCTCCTCATCATTTCCTACTCGTACCCGGCGTGGGAGCACAGGGCGGCTCGCTCGAAGAGGTATGCAAGTATGGCATGAACGAAGAATGCGGACTGCTGGTCAACTCGAGCCGTGGCATCATCTTCGCATCAAACGACGACAACTATGCTGAGGTGGCTGGTAACAAGGCTCGCGAACTGCAACAGCAGATGGCAGAGGAACTGAAGAAACACGGCATCGTAGAATAACAGATTTTTTTAGACTCCACCAAGTGAACGAAGCAAAGATTGTCAACGACCCCGTCTTCGGGTTTATCAAGATACCACGCGGACTGCTTTACGACGTAGTGAGGCATCCGCTTTTCCAACGACTGAACCGTATCAACCAGTTGGGACTGGCATCGGTGGTGTACCCTGGGGCACGACACACACGCTTCCAACACTCGTTG
>Ga0247609_10003569_pt1 | contig 15760 bp, 27 predicted proteins | sample 172DNAGHGlowgp2_FD_193487 | JGI IMG/M metagenome (GOLD analysis project Ga0247609, IMG submission 193487) | Sheep rumen microbial communities from Palmerston North, Manawatu-Wanganui, New Zealand - 1728 DNA GHGlow gp2 | ecosystem: Host-associated > Mammals > Digestive system > Stomach > Rumen ...
CAGATTATATAAAGGCAAAGATATCGTATTATTATGGTGAGCCTTATCCGACAGAGTCATATTTTATTATCGAGCCTTATTCAAAGTTAGTCGATTTATCCTGTGAAGGATTTGGCGAATAATAGGAGGAAAAAACAAATGAACGAGAAAAAACTACTTTTCAAAGTCACCGTTAGGTACACGGACTTCATTTTTATTAACCCCGATGAAGCCGTATCGTTTGCGGTATCCGCAAAGCAGCACGAAAACGAGCCGACGAACGTATCAATCGAAATAATTGAGGAGGACTAATACCACGAAAACAAATATCAGGTATATCACGGTACAACTCATCAGCCATAAGTTGGCAAAAATACTCAATCTTAAGGGAGAGCCTAAACTCTCCCTTAAGAAAATAGGTTGGTCTAACGATAGAATATTCGTTATATTTAACCATAACGAATACCGTTACAAGTATTCAGAGACTGCTCAAGGCATTATTAGACTTGAGAGGCAGCAAAACATTGATGGAAACATCGTTTACGAGTTATTGCTTGAGGAAGGGATTTAAGAATGTATACATTTAAGCGAGAAATGATAGCAAGACTTGCAAGTAAGTTTTGGACGACCAATGACATTCACGATTATCCTATCGTGGAACTTAAGACTATAGACTGGGATTCTACAGATGAATACATAAGAACAGACTTTGACCTTTACAGAGAATCAGTACCGGAGGATTATTACATATGCACAATGTACTCCTTCCGTATTAAAGACTGGGGAGTAATAAACGAAATCATCTGCTCAACATTCGATGAGGGTCAGATAACCTATTACTGGATTGAGAAAACCAATAGTTTACTCGATAGAGAATCTTATGAAAACTGGGAAGCACAAGTAAAGGAATTATAATAAAGGAGAATATTGATATGTACATTCAGCTTGTCAAGAATATCAAAACAGGTTCGGTTAAAGCTACACCGAATATAGCCCACACCTATGCCGAGTCAGTCAAGTCTCGTAATAAAGCCACTGGCTGGAATTTACGTGTTCTGAATAAAGCCGCATTCTCAGCCAGTATTTACAAGCAAGGACAGTTAATTCATCAGCGTTATTACCCTGAGTACCACGAATGGTGGAATTACATCAAGGACAGTGACAATAATGACGAAGTAGTCATGATAATAGCTTCAGAGCCATTCAACAATACCGCCTTGCAGAAGGCACTCAGGAATATAAAGCGAAAGGAGGATATTAGTGATTAACAGAGACGCAGAGCTATCGTATTACGATAACGGTTATAAGTCAGTCACCGTAACGAGAAATCGTTACGGTCGGCTGAAAGATTTCTATAAAGCAATTGAGAGTTTAATGAAATCCATTTTCACTACCTCAGATGTAAATCACATTGAGGTTTATTACAACCAATACCACAATTCAATTCTTTATTCACGAGACGAAGTTATGAGTAAAGATTTTATTATCAAAAGAATAAATATAAAAAGGAGTTATTACAGATGAGAAAAACAAGGTACTGTGTGTTGATGTCAATCAACGATGAATATTTCGGAAGTAAGATTATTAAGGCAAAGGACGAGGTTGATTGTATGAATAAGTTCCTCAGCTTTATGGTTAAGAACGAAATTACTTTTAATACAAGCGTAGATATTGAGATTGAAACTCTTGATTGAGTGTTGTCTATTAAAGCACATATACAAGGCACTTATAAAGTGCCTTTATATCACCCTATTGACATATCGTCGAGGTCATTACTCGACAGGGTGAATAATTTATAAGGAGGTTCATTGTGCTTTCCCCCACTACACGGACGATGCTCGTCACCTATTTTGATGTGGTCTGTGTTGATAGTGACAAACAAGAGGTAACCCACGTTTCTTGCCATATGTTTGGTATCATTACCGACACTTCGGTCATTCTCAAAAAGGTGAAAAAGAAGGGTTTAGGTAGTCCGAACTTAATCCCTCGCCGTATCACAAATCTTAAGCACGTGATTGAGCTGAGAAGTATGGACGCAAATAAATTTTTTGAATTGGCAAAGCCAAAGAAGGAGACTATTTATGAAGGATTTAAAAATTAGAATTACTGAAGTCAAGCCCATTACTACTAAGGATGGAAAGAAGTTTACCGCCTACAAAGCACTCACAAAGGACGGAAGAATAATTGATGCAAAGTTTCGTCAGGAGTGTGAAAATGTGCCTACAGAGCCTTGCGTAATAATTGTCAGCTCTGATAAGTGTAACGTAAGCACTAATAGACAATATCCTGTATTGTGGGTGCAGGAAGTCAAGGCAATAGAGGAGTACGTTAAGGAGTCTAACTCTGAAAACTACTTCGATTAAACACAAATACCCACCTCTTCGGAGGTGGGTTATTTTCTTTTAGGAGGTAACCATAATGGCAAGAAGACGTAAATGGGAAGGGTGGACTCCTCAACAAATAGTACAAGCGAGAAGTCAGTCAGCCAAAAAAGGTTGGATAACCCGAAGGGAAAACTACGTTAGAGCGCAAAAGATGACGGTTGCCGAATTTGAAGAAATATACGGAACAAGCATTGGAGAATTAACTAACATATTTGAGGAATACACAGAACGAACAGACTATGGATGGGAAAACCCCGAGACCAGTGCAAGGATATACGAAACCGAGATACCGGCGGATATGTTTGAGTCTGTTAATACTACCGAGAATATGCCCGATATTCGTGAAATATCAGACGCGTTTATCATTAACAAGATAAATCAGTTTGAGTTTGCCACGAATTTGGCTCCTAAAGCTATTGACGAAATTAACCGATTAAAGAGCGAAGACCCCGAAAGCTATTATGAAACAGTAAAGAATAATCAAGATAAAATTGATAAGTTATTAGACGGTCACGAAATGGACTATAATGTGTATGATGTTGCTCTCTTATTTGGAAAAGTATTAGAGATATTATCACAAGGAGAAATAACCGAAGTAGGATTTCAATTAAGCGCGAAGAATGAAACACGCGAAGACTCGTTTAATGCTTATCACAAGACCCATCCTAACGCTAAATACGGTAAACGAAGAACTGGTGGATTTTATTCCAACTAATAATGGGCAATTATCGTAAATATCAATTATTTGTTGGCGATTTTGAGACTACAACATATGAAGGACAGGAATATACCGAAGTATGGGCGTCTGCTATTGTTAAATTTTTCTCTGAAGACGTAAAGATATTCAATTCCATAGATGAAACGCTTGACTATTTAATATCGTTACGAGATAACGTAATAGTCTATTATCATAATTTAAAATTTGATGGTGCTTTTTGGCTCGATTATCTAATGATACAATTAGGTTATCAACAAGCGTTAAAGGCAAAGTCCGATAAAAAGTATGATGTTGACTTTATGGAAGAAGAGGAAATGCCTAACAAGACATTTAAATATCTTATATCCGACCGTGGACAATGGTACAATATAACAATAAAAATCAACAACAAACTAATAGTATTTCGAGATAGCCTTAAGTTATTACCGTTTTCAGTTAGGGAAATAGGAAAGTCGTTTGATACCAAACATAAAAAACTGGAAATGGAATATAAGGGTTTCCGATATGCGGGCTGTGAAATAACCGATGAAGAAAAAACCTATATTGCTAATGACGTATTAGTGGTAAAGGAAGCACTTGAGTTAATGGTATCTCAAGGGTACAACAAAACCACGATTGGCTCTTGTTGTTTATCAGAATTTCGCAAAACGCTTGCAGAAGGAGAATGGGAAGAGTTACTACCAGATTTACGCTTTACCCCATTAGATAAAGACAAGTACGGAAGCGAAACTGCTGAAGCTTATATTCGACATAGTTATAAAGGCGGTTGGTGCTACGTTGTTGAGGGAAAAGAAGGGAAATTAAAATACAACGGTTTGACCGCTGATGTTAATTCCCTTTATCCCTCAATGATGTCATCTGAAAGCGGTAATCGTTATCCGATAGGAACACCCCATTTCTGGAGTGGAAACTATATTCCTAATGAAGCACAAGGTGACAGTAAATATTATTTCATTAGAATAAAAACAAGATTTTATCTAAAGAAAAATATGTTGCCAACAATTCAAATTAAGGGTAATCTGTTATATAAGTCAACACAATGGCTCAAAACAAGTGATGTTTATAACAAAAAGACAGGTAAATATAGTAGATATTACCTTGATTTTGATGGAAACAAAACTGACAGTTGGGTTATACTGACGTTGACGTGTACGGATTATGATATGATGCTAAAACACTATTACGTTGAGGATTTTGAAATCCTTGACGGGTGTTGGTTTTACACAATTGCTGGCTTATTTGACGAATATATGGAAAAGTATCGTAAAATAAAGGAAACCAGTAAAGGAGCACAAAGGCAGTTGGCTAAATTGTTTCTTAATAACTTATATGGCAAGATGGCTACAAGTCCGGAGTCTAACCATAAGATTGCATACCAAACAGAAGATAATACTGTTGATTTTGTTAATGTTACAGGTGACGAAAAGACACCCATTTTTATTCCGATAGGAAGTGCCATTACAAGTTATGCGAGACGGTTTACAATTACGGCGGCTCAAGCCAATTATTACGGTGTAGATAAACGAGGTTTTATATACGCTGATACTGATAGTATTCATTGTGACCTTAGTTTGGATGAACTTAAGGGCGTTCCAGTACATGAGACTAAATTCTGTCATTGGAAAATAGAAAATCAATGGGAAGTAGGACTATTCGTAAGACAAAAGACTTATATAGAATACGACCCTAAAGATACTAAGCACAAAGGCGGATATGATGTTAAATGTGCAGGTATGCCCGATAACTGTAAAGAGTTATTTGTCGACAGTATTATTGGATATACTGACGAGGAATACGAGAAAATGTCAGAAGCTGGTAAAAAGTTTGTTGAAACAAAGAGAACTATAGAGGATTTCAAGGTGGGACTCAAGGTTCCAGACAAACTAATGCCAAAGAAAATTAAAGGAGGAATAGTGCTTCAAGAGAGCACATATGAAATGAGATGAAACCTAAATCTTTAACCTTTGATATGCACTTTGATAAAGCAGAGTGCTATCTTATTCTTAATCGGTATAAAGCCGATAATACGTTGGCAATTGACTTGGTTAGCACTGACGGAGAGCCTATAACAAGGCTCACCGTTTGTGCTACGCCGGATTGTTTAACATTTAACAAGGTTTATGACGCTGCTTTTGTTGATGTCTACAATAATCCTACGGCTATGAATTTCCTTGACGAATACAAATTGGGTAAGCCTGTTCGTTTTAAGGGTAAAACTGTTATTTATGTATGTGGGTTCTGCGAATACCCTCTTTATAAATTTAACCTTAACGAACTTCGCAAGTACGCTATTCAAGACAATACAAGGGTATGACTACGTATGATATTATTAACACAATTAAAAATGCTATGAAGGAATACGAGGCATTTTATCTTGCGTTAGAAATTACAAAAATAATATATAAGGTGGTGTTTAATCGTGGCAAACAATAGACTCGGAATTTATTGCACTAAATGTAATGAATTTTTTATGATAGCAAAACACTTTTGTGGTGACTACGATATTCGTAAAAGCAAAAGAGAAATAAACGCTTTTCTTGATAAACATCCTTGGTATCGTGGCTGTACTATTGAGTTAAGAGAAGAATTAGGAAATTACCAGAGTGTTACAGAAAAAGAAGTCCCCAATGACGCTCATTGGTGTACAATAGATGAATTAGAAGAGGAGGGATATTTAGATGGACAAGAATAATAATTTACCGATTACTATAAATATAGGTAATGGAGAAGACGCCTATGAAGAGGTGTATAAGGTTATTGAGAAATATATTAAAAAAGATGACCTTATATCACTTGATGATTATTACGTTACATTTGAACTCATAAGTAACGGTAAGCCTGTTATGTATACCGAATTATTACGGTATGACTTTGATATAGGTGATTACGTATGGGAAAATGATTGGTGGGAAGGCGAAAATACTATTATCGTATTCGGACTTGCAGACGTAAGCACCTTGCGGTTTAATGGCTATCACGAACACGAGGTTATAGAATGAATATAGATACTTTTGACTATATGTGTGAAGCAACTCAAAAAAGGAGAACGAAACCTATGAATAATGCTGAATGGCTTTGCGAAACAACAGAACGCTTTAATCGGTTTTTCAATCATCTTGCAAATGGACGCTTTGATGAATTAGAAAAGGAATTTGGATTTAAAGCTGAAGTTGATATAAAGAAAGAATTTAACGACTGGCTTCTGCTGGAACATAAGGAGGGTTAATATGAAAAATATATTGGAAATGACTAAAACGGAATTAATCGAAATACCCTATCAGAAAACTGAAGGAACTTGGTTTAATGGTTTTATAGTTATACCTACTTCAAAAATTCACGGTAGTGGTTGGCGGTGTATGAAGTTTATTCTTTTGCAGGACTGTTCTATAGTAGGGTGCGTTGGCGGCGGCTCTGACGTTATTGCACTTATTAAACATAATTGGAGAGTGGATTGTCTTCCTAAAAGTAGACTCCTACGTTTTTTCAACGATAAGCATTATACCGTATCTGATTTTTGTATCGGTTCTGATTTTCTATTAAATTAAAAAGAGGTATTATTATGACAAACATTGAATGGCTTAATATAAACAATCGTTTTGACGAATTTCTTGAAGACTGTGAGTCGTATTATTGGGAACTGATGTGTGAAAAATATCACATAGCAGATAACTCAAAAAACGCTTGTACAAGTTATTTAAAAGTTATTGCTGAATGGCTAAATTCTAAACATAAAGAACTAAAACACTGTATAGATAAAGACGCTTTACTTGAATATATAGAAGACAATGATACTTCCAACAATGAGCAATATTATCGAATACGTATTGATGACTTTTTAAAGTTTATTGATAGCTTAGATGTCCATGAAATAGAAGTATAAGAAGAACCCCAGTACCATTAAGGTACTGGGGTTCTTTTTTATATCGAAATGTACGCATTATTAAACCGATTAGCAAAATCGCAGGAAATCACGGAGGTTTATTTCACCCTTGCTGCCCGTGTTGCCGAGTAATAATAACGCACAATGATACCTATCTAATAGCGAGCATTTTGATTACTGCTCTTTTTGAACGCAAGTCTCTAAATCTGAAGCAACCTTGCTGGAAGTAATATCTCAATGTATATATCAAGGCACTGTTCATCTGAAGCATAACGTAATTTATGTTATGGTCATCAGTAGTAACGGCAATTTTCAAAGGAAATGAATAGTCAGGTCTGTCGTCACAATAAATTATTCCTTCGTCAGTAAACTGACGTATTGCAAAATCTGTACCGTCGCACTTAATCGTTGCCAGATATTTACCTCTACCTTTAGGCTTCTCAAGGAAGGCTTTATTATCATTAAGGTAAACACCCTCTATAGCGTAATCGTGGTAAGCATTTCCCTCGAAGGCTCTCATAAATCCACTTTCAGCCTGAGCCTTGGCAGCCGACTCTACAAATCCTTGCTCTAATACAAAACCTCTACCACGAAGGAACTTCGTTTCATCTGTCAGTCTTTCCGATATACCCATATCAGCATAATATGGATTAAGGATAGTGTAGGGGTTACCGCACATTATTAAAGGAACGTATCTAACCTGTTTACCGCCACCTCTCGCAACAGAGGTATGTATTGACATCAGTTTCTGTACCTCGTTAGCACAATAAACACCAGTTTCGGGCTGAAATTCATCAAAGAACATACGTGTTGTATCAGCAAAGAAATGGGATAGTTTCTTAATTTGCTCTGCCTTATTTAATGCTACTGCATATCCGCAAGGTTTATCATTTAGATATAACTCAATATATGTATCTCTTGCTTTAGGCTTTGATGTCATCACAAATTCGGGGAAGAAAAGTCTCTGAATTTCCTTGAAAAACTTTTCGTGAGTATCACTCAATTCATACCCATATCTATATATGAGCATAAACTTCTCAGCGAACTTAATAAATCTATTAACTAAATAACGGCTAAAGTATGTAGTCTTACCGCCGTTTCGGTTAGAAGTACACATATAAATTTCTGGAGTATTACCGTCTATATCCTTAAGACTTAACAGTTTTGCTCCGTCATAAAACGCCATTAAATCTCTCCTCTCATCACCGTTATTATACCATTTATCAAGAAATAGTTAAAGATATAAATTGTAAACAAATTGTAACAAATTATATTACCTATTGACTTTCGTAATAATATGTGATATAATTTATTATAGGAGGAAAGCAAAATGATTACTTTATTTTATCACCATCTATTAGAGATAGAACCGTCAACAATATCAAGCTGGATAGGTTCGTTAGGGTTTCCGATTGTAATGGCTATAGGGTTACTGTGGTATCTCTTCAAAGTTCAGAAGGAACTTGAAGTAAAGATTAGTGACCTTACTGTAGTGATGAAACAAATCCTCGAACATATCCGCAAGGCTGACGGAATAGATGAAAAGGAGGATAATAAGTGAGTAGACTTTTAGGCTTGGCACAAGTTCCCGTTTTTGTTGAAAAGGGAGACGCAAAAGTCACTACCGAGTTCGGAAAAGATATTCCTGATTATCCCACTAAAGGTAAGACTGGAGACCATTGGGGACTCGATATTGTTAGATGTCCAGATGGTAGTTCGTCAGAATTGGCAAATATTTGTGCAATAGCTGACGGAATTATATATGCTCAAAGGAAATGGGTACAGGGATTTAACAAAACCTATTCAGCAGGCAATTGCGTCTACATTCAGCACGAAGACGGTACTGTAACGAAGTATTACCACCTTGCATATGGCACAATGCCAGATTGGATTATGGATAATGCTGTTGTCCATAAGGGAGATGTATTAGGCAAAATGGGTAATACTGGTTATTCCTACGGAGCACATCTGCATTTTCAAGTTGAGTTTCCCAAGGGTACTCCAGTTAATCCTGAACCCTATCTCAAGGGTGAAAAGATAATCAACGGGGGAGATAAATACGAAGTAGTTATCGGAGAATTTGATACTAAAGGTGAAGCCGTTGACTATGCAGTAGCAATTCAAACTCTCGGTACTGATTGCACAGTAAGAAAAAAGGAGTAATATATGGCAATAAAAAGTATAGAAGAAATAATGGAAAGCATTAGAACAAGAATAGGCGAAGATACCAGCGATGAAACGCTTTCCTTCGTCGAAGATGTTCAGGACACGCTCAATAACTTTTCCTCACTTGCTTCAGATACTACCAACTGGAAAAAGAAGTATGAGGATAATGACAAAGAATGGCGTCAGAAATATCGTGAAAGGTTCTTTAATCCTGAAGCGAATAAAGGCGTCGATAATGAACCTGATATTGACGATGAGGACAAACCCGCAGTTCTCACGTTTGATAAATTATTTAAGGAGGAATAAAATCCAATGGCAAAAAGAATAGCAGTTACTAACCTTAATGCCCGCACGGTTGATATCGTTAATACGATAAGGGCAAATGCGTCTTCGCAGTACCGTGATACAATACCCGAGGTTCAGGTTGAACACGACCTTCCGAAGGTGGGCGAGTACGTTGTCGGTTATCCGGCTATGGCAAACGAGTTCGTTACAGCTCTCGTGAACAGAATAGCTTTCGTTAAAGTACGTTCGGCTATCTTTAATAATGCCTATGCGAAGTGGAAGAAGGGCTATCTTGAATACGGTGAGACTGTTGAGGAAGCCTTCGTTCAGGTTGCTAAGGCAAGAGCGTTCAGAGTTGACAAGGCGGAACAGCGCGAGTTTAAGAGAACGATACCCGATGTCAAGAGTGCGTTCCATATAATGAACTGGAGAGTCCAGTACCCGATTACTGTTCAGAACGATGACCTGCGCAGAGCTTTCACGAGCGTTGGTGCTATGGAAGACTTCATCGCGAGAATTATCAGTTCGCTTACCACCGCTGCTGAGTATGACGAGTATTTGCTCTTTAAGTATCTCATTATAAAAGGCGTTAATCAGGGTGCAATTAAACTCAAGAATGTTACTGGCGATGACGCGGCTATGGCTATTGCATTTAGGGGCGTCTCTAATAAGCTTCCTTTCCTTTCTACTGAGTACAACGAAGCTGGAGTACTGACGAACACGAGAAAGGAAGACCAGTATATCATAATGGACGCTATGTATAATGCACAGTTTGACGTTAATGTGCTTGCGAGCGCGTTCAATATGGATAAGGCAGAGTTTATTGGTAAGCTGGAACTCATTGATGACTTCACCACTTTCGACAATGATAGGTTCTCAGATATTATGGCTGAAAGCGACCAGATTGAGCCTGTGACCTCTGATGAACTTACGAATATGGCGAACATTAAGGCTGTTCTGATTGACTCTGAGTGGTTTCAGGTATATGATAACCTTACGGTTATGTCTGAGAAATACGTTGCAAGCGGTCTCTACTGGAACTACTTCCTTAATACTTGGAAGACTATTTCCTATAGCCCGTTCTCGAACGCAGTTGCATTTGTTAAAGCTTAATAAGGAGGTGGCTTAAATGGCTTTCTCTTGCATTGTAAAAAAGAGACTTGATGTTGAAGTTGAAAGCGATACTAACCCTACGGTAATACTGGCACTTGAGGCTAAGGACACTGAGGATAACGCGAAGGTATACGAACTTCAGCAGACAGCTGGTATGACAGAACTGGGTATAGCTATAAGACCTTATGGTCTTGTGGTTATACCTGATAGAGCGGCAACTACTCAGCTTACCTTTAGTTGGAAGACTGGAACAGAAACGCAGACAACTGTTCAGAAGGCAATCTCGGCTATGACTATCGGTAGTGACCTCGCTGTGAGTGGGACGTAAAAGGGAGGTGTAAGATATGAATATACCAAATACACTTTTAGTGTATGCTAATCAAACATCACTTGTATACGGTCAGAAAACGACTAATACACAGTATACTATGGACGCCGAAATCTCCATTTCACAAATATGGTTTACAACCTATCCCAACAATTTACAAAATCAGTCAAAACCGTGTAATCTGAAAATAGTTTCACCCAACCCAATTACAGAACTCTCGCTCGAAACTATAACCCGCATAATTGACATAATTAGCTCCGACGAAACCGAATTGAGCGATAACATAATTTTCTCAACAGATAATAATATTTTTGCCATCAATAGGAATAGCGAACGACTCACTCAATCTCAATATACAAATTTTCCTCTATTTAAATTGGCAAACCAAACGGTTGTTCTTGAGGCTTTCGGCGAAAGATACAGTTATACATTCCCCAGTACGGAACAGGCATCGTTACCTCAGTGGGTTTCTATCATATACGGTGACGTTATAGAATTTACAAAAGTGGAATAATTACCTATTATATCAGTTTGTGGGTATCTGTAAAAACCCTCAACTATTATTTTAAATTAGAAGGAGGTAATAAACGATTGGCATACATTGAACCTAAGTCAACTATTTACTTGATAGAAGGCTGTCCTTGCGACCGTTCCTATAATAACACGTTATACTTTGAGAACAAAAGAGAACAATGGTTATATATGCGTAATCATGCCACGCACACATTCACTGACCAATATTATCAAAGATACGAACGTGGATACTTAAGAATTAATGAGAACGCAGAGAACCTTTATGAAGTAAATTATATGGCGTTCAGTAATGACCGAACCTTTAATCCTGCTGGAGTGCCAACCAACAATCAGAAAATATTCTATTGCTTCGTTGATAATATAGAATATATAAATGAAAACTGTACTGAAATACATTATACCATAGATATAATGCAGACGTACTTCTTTGATTATCAACTTGGGTATTGTATGGTCGATAGAGAACATACACTTACTGATAATCTATTTGAAAATCTTGTGCCTGAGCCTGTAACGTGTACTGAGTTTGAATATAGGGAACTAAATAATATTTCGCTTCCGAAGATAGGCAGAGATGGTGAAATATATACAAATAACCTTTATTCTATAATGATAGAATATATGGCAAACACGCATTGTATTGTTGGCATTACAACGCATTTAGCTAATACCGACCCAAATAACCCCTCTAACTATTTATCAGCTGACTCGATGATTATTAACTGGGCGCCTATCGAAAGTTCGCTAGGCACAAACGACGTTCACACTCAAGGTGAAATGCGTAATAATAATTACTGCGGAACGCGATATGCCTTTGTTGATATTCCTCCTCAGTCATTAACATCGGGTTCACTGGTACAACAGTATATGGGAAGAATAGAAAGAGAAATGCTTGGGAGTGGTACAGACAGAGGAACATATCCTTTTGTATTAAAAGGACTTGACAGCATATTCTCTAATAAAGGTCAGCGAGCTGCTATTGTTAATCTGACAATAGTACCGAGATTATTTAATTCGATGCCAAATAGTATATCAACACCATATTATAATCTTGATGACGCGTATACTCAAACTTTTATATCGACTTATTCAATTACCAAAGCTACATCTTTTTATAGTACATACCTTGCAACTAACTACACGCCTAAAAATAAGAAAATGCTTTCATATCCGTTCAGCAGTATTATAGTAACCAACGACAATGGTGATGAACGTCAATATCTATGGGAAGAATTTTATAATAAAAACTATAGATTTAGATTACAAGGCGTAAATGTATCTGTACCAACAGCCGTATTGACACCCGTAGGGTATCGTGGTAGGGATATAGATATAGGTAAAATGTCTGTTCAATGTACAGATTTTCCAACTGCTAAATGGACAGAAGATAGTTATTTATCTTATATAGCTACAAATAAAGGTGCTATTCTTAGTCAAGGTGCTCAAGCTCTCTCTGGAATGGTATCTGGTGCTATAGGTAGACCGAGAACTATTGGAACTGTTAGAGGATATTATGGCGGCGATACTACAACCAGTTATGGAAGTCATACTGACATAAAATACTCGCGGGCTACGGGAAAGCCTTTACATATAAATAGAGGTGGTGCTGATACGACATCAATAAATCCGAGATATTCGCTACAAGGAAATATAATTGACTATGTACCAGATCCCGGGTCTATGATAGGTGCTGGTGGTTCTCTTGTGGATATGGCTACTAAACTGGCAGATACCTCAGCTTCTCCCGACCCTACTTACGGCTCTACTAACTATTCAGCTATACGCAGTGTTAATAATCTTTATGGTTTTAAAATACTGGAACAGTTTCCGAGAATAGAGAGCGCAAAACGTATCGACAATTACTTCACATTGTTTGGATACGCTATAAACGATGTTAAAATTCCTAATATCAAATCTCAGCCTAAAACTTCACTGAGACCTCACTGGAATTACATTAAAAATATTTACACTGTTATACTTCCATTCGATGACGGTAATACACAAAGATACGTTAACATCGACGTTGAAGAAGGTTTACAGGCTATTTATGATAAAGGAATTACATTCTGGTTAAATTGGACGGAGGTAGGAGATTATTCACTGGATAACTCTCCGCAGATATAATATGAGTAAAAATAAAATTGATAGACAGTTTTGGGAAACTGCTGGAAACAACGCCAAAACATATATAGACCTTTACAACCGTTTAGTTGAACTGGCTATATCAATGTTTGATTGGCAGAACCTTCCCGAAACTATTGATGCGAGATTTCTTGAACTGGTGCTTTTCGCACAAGGCTCGTGCTTATTCTTCCAAGATGAGGATATAGGTTATCTCACGCTTCGATATGCTCAAAATGGGTGGTTCGATGTTTACCATAATCCGATTGGAAGACACGTATATGCTGACAACGGATACACTGCTGATAGAGATAGAACTAATAGCGTTATTATATGGAATAATATGCTCAAAACTAACTCTATGACAATGGTACAACTTTATGCGAGAAGACTTTATGAGCTTGAGCGGACAATCGACGTAAACGTAAGAGCACAGAAAACTCCGGTATTAATTACTGGAGAGGATAAAGAAATGCTCACTCTTAAGAATTTGTATAAAGACTACGATGGTAATACTCCTGTAATCTTTGCCGACAAATCTCTTAGACCTGACTCACTCAAGGTACTTAAAACCGATGCTCCATATATTTCTGATAGGCTCTATGTGCTTAAAACTCAGTTGTTTAATGAATGTCTTACGTATCTGGGAATTTCTAATGTTAATATTCAGAAAAGGGAGAGACTCCTTAATGATGAAGTTAACAGAAATATGGGTGGTACGATTGCTTCAAGATATTCGAGACTTGAGATGAGACAAAAAGCCTGCGAAGAAATTAACAAGATGTTCGGTTTGAACATATGGGTAGAGTACAAAGAAGACTCAAGAATGTACGATGCAGACCAGTTTGAAATGGATGTCGAATATGGTCGAGAGAAAGAAGGTGCATCTAATGAGTAAATATACCACGGAAGTTAGATATATCTGCGAGACCTATGCTGGCGTAGAGGAAAGCCAAGGCTATGACAGAGTTGATGAAATAATCGACGAAAGCCAAAATCAGATATTCGAGAATTATGAGATATTTGACGAGGCATATAGAGCTGTTCTTAATCACAAAATACTGAGACATTATTACGTTAGAGAAATATGCGCAGAGACGGTTGGCTTATGGAAGCTCTATCTTAATAATAAGATGAACGAGATAATGCCATACTATAATAAACTTTATAGCAGTGCATTACTTGATTTCAATCCGCTCTATGATGTTGATGTGACAACTACGCACGAAGGTACAGAGAGCGGAGAAAACGCTGGCGAGAGAGATGGTACTAATCAGAATACGCAGACGAATAATCTTACAAGTGATACTGATTATGATAGCACTACGAAGGTAAGGTTTTCAGATACCCCGCAAGGCGGTCTAAACGGTATGCAGAGCGTGGAACAGAACTTATATCTTACGTCGGCTACAATCACTGATGTTAACGGAAACACTACGACCAATAATACTGGTACGATAGGCAATAGTGGTACTAATCACGAGGAGTCTACTGGAAACTTCTCGTCTATGAAGAGCTATACCGAACGCGTTGCGGGAAAGCGTGGCGGTCTTAGCTATTCAAAGATGATAGAAGAATTTCGGAAGACATTCTTGAGAATAGATGAAATGATTATCAAGGAACTTGAGGATTGTTTCTTTAAACTTTATTAAGGAGGATTACTATGGATAATACTACTAACATTGAAAAACTCAGGTGGCGTTGCTATCAGATAATTCCGCTGGTTTTTGATGAAGCACTTAGCTACTATGAGGTTCTTTGTAAAGGTGCGAAAAAGACTAATGAACTGATAGACTTTGTCAATGAGATGGCAGAGACGGTTCAGGATAATACGGAAGAAATAGAAGCTATAAAGTCGAAAAGTGGCTTTGTACTGTTCAATGGTGCTATGGCTTACGGTAATACACATCAGCCCTGCGTTAATGGCGACTTCAAAATAAATGACTATACGGCAGTTGTCGTCTACGGGGATAGACCGTATGGAGATGGTGGTATTGTTTGCTCGGTCACGCCGTTTGTTGAGGAAGGGAGCGCTGTCTACATTATATCGGGCATAGGTAATATAGGTCTTGATATGGATGACACTGATGGTGCCTACTTACTTAGAGTATATCTGAAATATGATAGCACTACTAATGAACTTACAAGGTCACAGAGCACTAAACCCGACACAGATGGTAATACTGTACACGATACCATTACTAAGATTATAGGCGTTGCCTAAATAATAGTAATTGATTTAATACCTCGTT
>Ga0247609_10003570_pt1 | contig 15756 bp, 34 predicted proteins | sample 172DNAGHGlowgp2_FD_193487 | JGI IMG/M metagenome (GOLD analysis project Ga0247609, IMG submission 193487) | Sheep rumen microbial communities from Palmerston North, Manawatu-Wanganui, New Zealand - 1728 DNA GHGlow gp2 | ecosystem: Host-associated > Mammals > Digestive system > Stomach > Rumen ...
TGCGGCGAACGCATGAAGCTGAGTTCCGCGTTCCTTCGCACGCATGTTACGAATGTAGGTCACGGCCTTGTCAAAGTCGTAGTCAAGCCAGTGATAGTTACTTGCCCCAAACAGCGCGTGACTACCTGGAGCCATCTCTCTTGAATGATTGTTCCATATCATGCAAGACCTCCTCCTTGTTCTCAGGATAGATGAAGGCCGCAAATGACATTCGGCCAAGTTCAGAAACGTAGTAGTCCTGATTAGGACGGTGCGCTGAACTGCGTCTTGCCTTAACCTCAAGAGCCGCCCAACGGTCGTTATAAAGAATAAGGAGATCCGGAATTCCCTGGATGTCTGTTGGGTCTGTCTTCAAGACGTAACAGCCAGGGAATCGTTCCCGAATCTCCTTCTTAAGATTGCGTTGAAAGTTGCTTTCAATCATCGTTGTGTTTCCTCAAACAAAAGTATACTCAAAAAATATACGGGTTGAAAAAACCACACAGACACACTCCGACACAGTTTTCCCATTCCTCTCTCATAATGCAAGTAACTTTTTTTGCGGAGTTAGTATATCGCATTGGTTAGAAGGTAAAAAAGAACGGACAAGCTCGTAATCGGCCAGTCCGTCTATCGTTTTCCATTCCTCTCTCATAATGCAAGTAACTTTTTTTGCGGAGTTAGTATATCGCATCGAAAATATACGTCACCGCTTCTTGATGAAAGCACCTTCATTGAAATCTTTCTTCATCCGCAGGGCTCTCTTAATGGCAATGTCAATCGGAGCCTTCGAAACCAGATGATAGTAATACAAATCTCGATACGTTGTGTTCATTCTGTCGATTCGTCCCTCAGCCTGGGTTGTCGTTCGATACGAGTAGTTCTGAGAGTAGAACACAATGGTATCAGTGGTTATGCAGTTCCAGCCTTCAGCACCGGCCAGATACTGGACAAGGTACATCCATTCGTTACCGGTCGGGACGGGCTCGTGCCGGTCACCGTTCCATTCGTGACACAAAAGCCCGCGTTCAATCGCAAGCCGCCTAAGCGCGTCACGTTCGTAGTTGAAGTTGTAAAACACGATGCAGCGGTCATGCTCGGACAGTACATGCCGCATTTGTTCAATACGACTGGGGTCTTCGTTAACCACTCGCCGCATAAGGTACCCGAGTTTTCCGGTCTCCACAACAGGCTCGTTTTCGTACACGTTCCATCTGTCTCGTGCAATTCGAAAATATACGGCTCGGTCATACTCGCAAGGCAGCTCAATGTGATGCGGGATCGTCATACGAGTGTAGCTCATTCCGACCAATACCTCATCACGATGGCGCATCAGCTCGCCAACGCCGACAAACCGCTCTATTTTCGGGTACTTGGCGAAACGGCTAAAGACACAGTGCCGAGCGTTGAACTCAGTCTTGTTCTTATAGAAACCGTTCGCTATAAACACTGCCAGATAGTCAGTCCATTTATCGCCTGGTGTTGCGCTAAGCAGTATCCAATGATTACGGTTGGCTATTTTCAGGAACGATTTTGTCCACGAGCCCCAACCGACGACACGCTGCTCATCAAAAATGAAGAACACGCCACAAACGCTGGCATACTTCTTGATATTGTTCCATGAGTCAACCGTGTAACTAACACCATTAATACTATCCTCGGGATTATGGCACAGCAGGAAATTACCGCATTCCAAATCCCACTCATATGAATCACGCTTCTTAGCAGTCGTGATGATATACAGGTCTCTCGGCTTTTTCATGGGGGCCCACTTGCCTTCGTTATTAACCGGAGCTTCTCCCTGACATTCCTTGAAGTAATAGTAGGCTAGGGCAGTTCGGCTCTTTCCAGTACCAACACCCCCACAAAGGATGGAGCCATTCTTAAGCTCCTCCACAGCCTTTAACTGATGGTCGTATAGCTCAATCATGGCTCCTTACGCCTCCAAAACAAAAATATACGGTTACCACCATACAGCAAGCAAGAGCCCAAACCGATTCTGCTTGGACAGCACATAACACCGATAGCCGAGTGCTTCAAGCTTTGACATGATGACGTGCCCCTGTTTACAATAACGCCACAGCCACACTTTAGTATGGTTTCGCCCCTTCCTGGCAGCCTTCTCGATTTGTTTGAGCACATACGCTACAGCCTGGCCGTTCTGTTCCTTCAAGCTATCCAACGCCAACGTCTTAGCCTGCTCTGCGTTCATCGGCTGCACTGGCGAGGATTCCTTCAAAAGGTCAGACGCCTTAATGATTGGCATTTCATCGCAGTCTGCTGTAACCGGACGACAGGCTGCATCGGGCACCATCATGATATCGGTATTCCAAATCTCATGCCAGTCAATAGACCACCAATCCTTCAGTTCACTCATCCAGTCACCTCCTTTCCTCGAAAATATACGGCATATCAGCGGGTCGACGACTTAGCAAGCACTAGAGCACCAAGCATACATACACCGGACAAAGCAAGCACAATCGTGCCCGTCACGCCATATGCGCGAGCCAAGATAGCAAGCTTACCGATTGCTTCATGTCGTCTATTTCTGTTCTTCATATCTACCAACCTCCGTTAATTTCACTAACAGCCATACCACGAGCACAACGCTCACAGCTCCAATCATGTTTTCAGTCATCAGCTGCATCCGGGCGCTCCTCTTTTCCACTGTCGTCACCGGTCTCTTCGAAAATATACGGCTGCTCATCGCAATAGCTAGTCCCGTCGACAGCATTCGACACCATGGAAACGAGCAACCGAAACATCATTAACTCCCGCAGTTTATCATTCATCCTCAAACACACCCTTAAACGGATTCTCTTCCAGCTTGTAGCGCAGATTCCTCAGATACGGTGTCTTCAGTCCGTCACGAGACTTCTTCTCATTCAGGTACGGATGGATGATGAGATACGCGCTGTCAATCTGTGCGTTGTCGAGCAACACCACGGTACTCTCGTCAATCGGGGTGCAGCCGTCAGACGTGTACTGCTCGATTACCGGCGGTACGGTGTCGAACCTCACAGTCACCTTTATCGAAGGCGGATAGTGACCACCGTCAGGACGTTCCTTTCCAAGACGCACTCGCCAGCCGGCCGCGATCAGTTCCTCGGCAAAGTCTTCGGGCAGCTCCAAGATGAAGTCACGGTCACCCTCGTTATGAGTGTCATCCCTCTTACCAGACAGGTGGCGAAACTTAAGTGCGCGGCCAGGAGCATCTTCGATTCTGATGTCGATACCATTGTTCATAAAGCTTGCGTTCATAGTGTTTTCTCCTCTCATTTTTGTTGTATTTCTGGTCACAAAAATCACTTGTCAAATGTCAAAAATTTTTCTATCTTGTCGCTTTTTGACAATGTGAACCAAAATTGTGAACATTCTGTGAACTCTTCAAATATACGGAATCACTTCTGCTCATACGGCTCCTTAAGGTAACTCAAAACCGCGTCGTGCAGCCTGGCAGCACATCGTCCGTCCCATCGCCTCGACAGAAACGTATCGACGATCATGGTCGCCAAAGCGTCGTCGTCCAGCTGTCTCAGATGGTCCGCGACAGTATACGCGCTCCATTCGTTATGCTCGATTACCGGCGGTATGGTGTCGAACCTCACAGTCACCTTGATCGAAGGCGGATAGTGACCACCGTCAGGACGTTCCCTGCCGGGACGCACTAGCCAGCCGGCCGCAATCAGTTCCTCGGCAAAGTCTTCGGGCACCTCCAAGATGAAGTCACGGTCGCCCTCGTTATGAGTGTCATCCCTCTTGCCGGGCAGGGGACGAAGCTTAAGTGCACGATCAGGAGCGTCTTCGATTCTGGTGTCAATATCGTTGTTCATAGTGTTTTCTCCTCTCATTTTCGTTGTATTTCTGGTCACAAAAATCGTCGAAAAATGCCCGTTTTTGTGACACAAAAATCACTTGTCAAATGTCAAAAATTTTTTTAATTATTATATATTTTTTCATTTTTTTCATTTTTTACTTAAGTATGAAAAAAAAGTGGAAAAGTGACAACAAACCCCGGAAACCCAGTGTTTATGCGGGTTTGCGGGTTGTCAATTTACTTGTCACTTTTTCCAACTTGTCACTTTTTTTTGACAATGTGAACCAAAATTGTGAACATTCTGTGAACTTTTGTGACACATATTTTTGAAAAGTGACAAGTAGCCCAAAATTTTTGTGACCAAAAAACGCCATTTTCGGCCCATTTTTTGGCTAATTCCGGTCACAAAACCTGTCAGAAAGCAACCCATTTATTCGCCGAAATTCGGTCTCCACATAGCCCATAAGTTCCTCAGAAACCGTGATGTTTTTCGTCTCGCAAAGGTAATCAAGCATCCGTTTCTCCTCGTCAGTGATGCGAAAATGGACATCAAAGTTCTTACGACCATCCGTCTTTCGTCTCGTTTTCTCCGCCATGACAACACCTCCTTTCTCTGACAAGACATTGGAACCTACTCTTCTTTCTCCCACCGCCAACCGTCGTGAGCTTTACTGTTGACGTAGTAGCTTCTGTACAGCGTGTAGAATCCCGGCTCATTGGGTGCCGTTAACACCCTATTGTTAAAGCCCGTTTTGACTTCTGTTCCTGCCGGGACATGTTTCCACTGTTCGCAAGTGATCTCTTCAGTTCTTGGTGGCATAGTGTTCTCCTTTTCTTTTTTCTTATTACTTACTAGCTAGGTCTTCAAATATACGGCATCACTTCTGCTCATACGGCTCCTTAAGGTAACTCAAAACGGCGTCATGCATCATGACCTCATACGCCTCGTCCGTCCCATCCGACAGAAACATATCGACGATCATGGTCGCCAAAGCGTCGTCATCCAGTTGCCTCATATAGTCTGCAACTGTATACGCACTCCACTCGTTATGCTCATTGCCGCAACGCTCGCACGGAAGTATCGGGCAGCCCATATGAGCAAACCGACACGTCTTACAGCTATGTGCTTCATCAATTCTCAACATGTTCCCCTCCTTTAAAGGGCAAATCGGCGCATATCCCAAACTTGGCATTATGGTCATCGACGTAAATATCAGCGTAGATTTTGCGCGGATTAGTCCCCCACTGCTGCCGGATTTCCTTGGCGTTTTCATTGACCTCATCCGGGCGAAAGCTGAAGTTGCTCATTAGCCACTGAACGGCGTTATCCAAGAGTTCTCCCTCCCGCATTGTATACAAGATAACCGTATGCCCAGCGGCCTGTTCAGCCTTAAGAAACGCAATCAGGGCAACGTTCGGCTCCCCGATTTCCGGCCAAGCGTTTGTACAAATAGTGCCGTCAAAGTCGACTGCATAAATCATTCCTTCTCCTTTCTTTGACCGAAAAAAATATAGCAAAAAACAGAGAGACCCGACAATTTTGTCGAATCCCCCTGCTTTCAAACTAATTAGAAGCTGATTTCCTCATCATCTCGTCAAGGAGGGTCTCGAATTCTTTTCCTCATCATCATCAAAGAGGGTCTCGAATTCCTTATTAGGCTCGTAGTCCTTGTGTGCTACGCAACTGTCCACAAGAGCCCGGTTGAGTTCGTCTATATAGTCCATCGCTTTGAGATACCTGCCGAGAATCTCCTTCACCGCTTCGTGGAAACGTTGCGTATTGTTGTACGCAGCTTCCGCGTCGTTGTCAAAGTCCCAACCCCAGACCTCAATCTGGAACGATTCTACGATCTCTTTCATAAGCTCTTTAAACTCCTTACGAGCCATCGTTGTTGCTACTGCCATAACGTTCTCCTTTCATTAGATCTACAGTTTCCATCTTTCTTTGCGACCGGAAAATATACGGCATCACTTGTCTTCATCATCGCAATCCGGGCAACCCGTAATCTCGCAAAGCTTGTTCTTGAGCTCTCCAAGCTCACGACGGGCTCGGATCATCTCATTACGGCACTCGCACGCATAACGGGACGCCTCGTTATATCGGGCACGAAGCTCCTCAAGCGTAGCATTGAACTCGACCGTGTTATCGTATCGAAGTGTGCCAAACCGTTTTTCGTCGAAGTCACTGAAACCAAATGTTTCGTTGATAAATGCACCCTTCAGTTCATCCAAAAGCTCAGTAAATTTAACACCCTCAAAATCCTTCATAATGTTCTCCTTTCTTATGCCGCTCTCGTCGCTGTTCATCGACATGATGTGCTTGTTATTAGCATAGTAATCGACCGTCATCGGCTTTTCTCCTTTCTTATGGCCTTGGCTCACTAAAATATAGCACCTGAAAAAAAAACAGAGAGACCCAACAATTTCTGTCGAATCCCTCTGCTCAAGTGTTTACTGTTCCATCCAGACCCAGAGTCCGTCGTTAACGCTCACCGGCTCCGGTTTCATCTCATCAAATTCAGCTACGCAGCAGAATACGAGCTGCTTAGGCAACGCTTCTATCCACTTGCGTGCGCCAGCAATAGCCTCTTTTCGGCTATTATACCAAGGGCTTTCCTTGGTTCTTGGCTCATCGACCGTTATAACGAAGACCTTGTAGAACATTGGGCGTTCTTCACAGAATATGCCCAAGTAAGGTTCGAATTCCTCCTCGTCTTCTTCCTCCGTGTTTACGATTTTCAATGACCCATCCAAGTTTGCCCAACTGGCCACCTCGCTCAGATAAGCGCCGTTTTTATGCTGCTCGGCATCTCCTCCGTCGCTGTTTGTCGACATGACAAGTTTCCTACCGATATAGTAATTAACGATCATATTGTCTCTCCTTTCAAGAAAACAGTTTCTTACTTTTCCGTATAAGGAGCATCTTTTCTTGCGACCGGAAAACTCTTGAAAAAAGTAGAGGGAAGCACAATTTCTTGCACTTCCCTTTGACGTCTGGATGTTCTATTTATCTTATCGCCAGTTGACCCACACGTAGTCAACGGTCCAGTATGGAATGAGGTCATAGACTTCTTCTGCCGTAACCGCTCCTTCACAGTAATATGTTAAGTGCTTGTCGGCGTCTGAGTCCATATCCCATTTCTCAAATATGAACACATTGACTGTTGTCAAGTCGTTTTCGGTTGTATAGAACGCACAGATATAGGGAACGAATTCCTTTCCCTCTACTGTAGGGTTCATACTCGTGAACCCACCTATTATGAACGATAACACTACGCTAGCCCAATGTCATTTAGTTAAGCTCGCGGTGCCCCTTGAGCATGTCGAGATTTCAAGGTTTCTTGGATATCGTCTTAGCTTAACTAAATGACATTGCTACGCTAGCCAGACCTGTCATAATTGTTGACATAATTTGTTCTCCTTTCTAGTCTATAAGCTTTGTTATTATCCTTTCCATAATAGGAGTAACTTTCTTTGCGACCGATTTAATACTTTGTTTAGACTTTCTTAATACTTAGTTTAGAAAGTTTATCCCCAGTTTAGAATTACCGCCGCATCCACCGACCGCATTCATTGCCGTCACTATCTACAACACGGTCTTCCATGAGATCCCTCTCTCCCTCAATAGCGTTGGCAATCCGTCTGAGGATGTCCGCCAGCTCGAAAGCCTCGCAATCAGAATCACGAAGTCCGCTGCTATTGCAGAATGCCGCGTTTAACGTGCTAATCCTAAGGGTAAATTCTCCAACCTTTGCCATAATAGTTCTCCTTTTCTTTCTAATCCTGTTTCTTTTGTTACTCATTTGCTTTCTTGTTACTCATTTGCGCCTGACGTCTTCAAATATACGGCAGTACATGTGCGTTACTGTTGACAATGCCTTGTCACCGTCGCCTCCGATCCGCTCAATCGCATCGACGCACGTATCCGTCATCTCGTCAAGCTTCTTCATCGTGTAATGCTTCCACCAATAGTTAAGGGAGAAGCACACGACAATCCAAAAAGTGTTACTTACGACAAGTATCAGCTCTGCGTATCCCATAGTATCACCTCCTTTTTCGGCCGCTTTCGATTCGTTCAACCCGCGAGCTAAGCACCTGAACATATGTCTCCTGAGTCTTGATTCTGTCACTAACTGCCTTCGCCTGCTCATCCAAATACGCCCGCATTTCTTTGACCGTCTTAGCGTTAGTGTCGAACAAGCACATACACAAAATCCCCTCAACGATCGCGACACAGCTCAGTATGACAATTAAGACCTCCACTTTCTCCAGCTCCTTTCCTTATCTTTATTGTGCGTATAGCTCTTAAGCTCACCATTTTCCATAAACAGCAACGTAGGCCACTGATCTTCTTCATAACGCGAATAACCAAGGAACCCTTCCGTCAAAATATACGGCTTTAACCAATCCAGAAACAGTTCGACCTCGTCGTCATAGTTCTTCAGATTGCAGCGGACATTAAGCGAATACACCGGGTCGCAGTCCCTAAATTTCTGGACGAACACATGGCTATCAGCGCGTCCACTAAAGTACAAACTGTCCGACCGAAGCATCTCTTTCCACTTCTGTGTCTTGAAGAACGGATGATTGAACGGCTCCCTATCGAGTATCATATCCGAGAGATGGTAGTACGTAGTCGAGGTCATTTTGTCCAGCATCCGGATAACCTCCATGACCGGCTTTATCTGACACGCAATATTTAACTCAGTGAACATTCCCATAATCGTTTCTCCCTTCTTATGGTAAAAATATAGCAAAAGCAAAAACAGAGGGAAGCACAATTTCTTGTAACTTCCCTCGCCGAACCATCGTGTACTATTTTGTTACTTCTTTCCGATTTCGTCCCATACCCGGTCTATTATCTCTTGACTACTTCTCACATAGACTGTTTCAATTTCGCCGTCACAATAGTAGCCTTCGTCAGTGGCTCTTATCGTGCGGTCATACTTGATATGTCCGTCTAAGTAGTACGTGAGACTACCGTCCCAGACGTACTCGTCTAGTACGTAATTGTACACATATGCGTCGACGATCCTGTCAACTTTTGTTCCCTCTGTCTGATGCAGAGACCCGCATCCGCTTAAAAGGACTGCCATTACCGCTATAACCATCATAAACTTTTTCATTGTTATACTCCTTTCATGTGTAAGTTGTTGTCCTTTCCATATAAGGAGTAACTTTTCTTGCGACCAAAGTCGAAAAAATATAGCAAAAAGCAAGGACCTGACTCATTACGAGCCAAGCCCCTGCTTTGGTCTGAATTACTGCTGCTTCTCATTCAACAACACGTTAACGACAGCTATTTCAAGCCGAACCGTGGTCGCTAACAGTCGCATGTAGTCGGCCTTCACCACCGGTACACAGTGGGCGGTTTCCTTCATTTCGTTTAGGAGTCTATCCATATTCTCCATAACGCAGAAGTAGTCGCCACCTAATGCTGCTTCAATTTCTCGGCGGGTCGATATCTGACCGTTCTCGATGTTCTCAGCCACGGTTTTCAGCTTGGCTATTAGTTCCTTAATCGCCTGCATTTCCATATTGTTCTCCTTTCTGAATCTGTCATCCAGTTCCATATAAGGAGCACTTTTCCTTGCGACCAAAGCCGAAAAAATATAGCAAAAGCAAAAACAGAGGGACCCAACAATTCCTGTTGAATCCCTCCGTCTCTCTTAATGTTACTTGTCGTCGTGGTCCCCCTTCCCAACGACGAGCTTGAACAGCCCATTGGCAATGAGCCAAATCAGCACAGCCTCGATTGTCCACACAATGATTTTACCGAGGATGAGCAACAGCTCAACCGCCAACACGTAAAGCGTCGCAAGTATCATAAGGGTCACCTCCTTTCCATATAAGGAGTGACTTTTCATGCGACCAGCTATCACCAGTCAACGCCTCTCAGTCTTACGTCAGGCATCGTTCTCCTCAATATTTGGGCGTATCTCTCAAGCATCGTCCTGCTTGGCGTGCTGAACCAGCCCGGGCTAAGAACCCCGTCAGACTCGACATACGGCTGAAGAAAATATAGCTTAGCTCCAGCCAAATCTTCAGCAATCTGCTCAAACGTTCCCTCAGTATGCAGTCTATTGCACACCGTTGTCCGGAACTCGTATTCAAGCGAGCCTGCCAACAGAAAGCTTGCCGTTTCCTTGACCGCTTCGGTATAATCGCTGCTGACGCCGATGACCGTTGTGTACATGTTCCATGATGCCTTGATGTCCAAGGCGACGTATTGCACCAGGCCCTGATCGTACAGCATCTTCACAATTTCAGGATGCGAGCCATTAGTGTCAAGCTTTATCGGATATCCCAAGTCACGAATCTTGCCGAACAGCTCGACCAGTTCTCGCGGCTCGTTCACCGTAGGCTCGCCACCAGTTATGCATACACCCTCGTAAATACCCCGACGTTTCTCCAGATACGCCAGCACGTCATCAACGCTCAATTCCGGTTGCTCGTCTACGTCTACAACCAGCGGCGTATTATGACAAAAACGACACCTAAAGTTGCACCCTCCCAAAAATATAGCATAAGCTACCTTTCCGGGATAATTAAGGAGCGTCGTTCCTACATTGCAAATCTTCATCGCGTCGCCCACCCTTATCTAAGATTACTAAACGCTTTTAACAGTCCGCTCGCGATCATTGCATCTACCGGACTCATACCACGATGAATTACTTCTTCTGGTTGCACCCCGCCATGTTCTCCGTAGCTGGTGCCAATAAATTCCATTGGTATGTCACCGAATTCCGCCCGCAGATTTCTCTCTGCTTCATCCGTATTGTTCGCCCATGTTCCGATTTTCTTTCCATTGATAAGATACACAAACCAGGTTTTCATAACTGTTTCTCCCTTCAGATTGCTGTTTTATTTTGCTTTTCCGTCCAAAGCGGTTCGTTCTTTCGTCGCACAGTCTTCTTCATGAAAAAAAAACAGAGGGACATACAATTTCTTGTACATCCCTTTTGACTGCCGGTTTTCTACTTATTTGATGTTAAACATCTTGGTATGAACATCATACTCAAGGTATTTCCACGCCAACTTGGCGCTGTATTCATCTCGGTAGTCCACATACACCGTCTGTCTGTCGAGTGTATAGTAGTCCTCTCCGATGCCGCTCCACAGCATCCCGCTTCCCATGTTAGCATAGGTGGGCCCTTTGTATGACTTACCATCTTCATAGACATACCGGATATCAAAGATCTGCTCGACCTGATGTCCCTCTGTTGCAAGCTTATTTGTGCTCGCAAACGTGGTAAGAATCATTGCTACTATTACCATAAACTTCTTCATTTTTGTTCTCCTTTCGTATTATGGCAAGTATGTATTCCTTTCCATAATAGGAGTAACTTTCTTTGCGACCAAAGCCGAAAAAATATAGCAAAAAACAGAGAGACCCAACAATTTCTGTCGAATCCCTCCGTTTTGTTAGTAGAACTAGTAGAATGTTTCTTTTGTTCTTGTGCAAATCAACCGATTAATTGTAACTCTGGATCTATATCTGCATCTGCAGCTTCTTCAATGGATATCTCATCCATCTTGTAGGTCCAGTGATATTGAACCGGATGGGCATTGACTTCATCGCAGTATTGATAGATGCGATCGATCAGTTCCTGCTTACTTTCAACGCGCATTCCCCGAAGGCATTGCCGGGTCATTTTACTGAAGAAGCTTTCAATCAGGTTCAGCCAGGAACCATGCTTCGGGGTAAATACGAATACAAAGCGTCCCGGCCGCGTTGCAAGAAATGCCATTGTTTCTTTGGATGTATGAGCCGAGTGATTATCGAGAATAAGTCTTATCGTGTCATGCTCCGGGTATTTAGCATCTACCTTCTTTAACCATTCGATAAAGTCGGAACTCTTATGGCTATCCGAAACTGACGGTATGATTTCTCCGGTCAAAAGATCCAGTCCTGCAAGAAGCGATACGGTACCCAGCCGTTTGTACTCGTAATCCCGTCCGATCGTACCATGTTCTTTTGTGGGAGGCAGATCAGGTGCTATGTTTTTTAACGCCTGTATTCCGGGCTTTTCATCATATGAGATCGTCACTGTTTTCGGCTCGTCCATATCAATATAAATGTTGCCGTCCTCGTCAAAGCACATTTCAATCTGCTTATATACGACAAGGACATCCTGCATTTTTGATTGGAATTCGGGATCCTTTTTTACAAGATAATAATTCATCTTGTTTGGTTTGATCTCATTGCTTTCAAGGATGCTCCTGACGGTAGTATGAGCAATCTTCTTCAATCCGGGATAGCCAGCAGCTTTGCAGTTCTCACGAATATAGTCTCTGAGAAGACGGAATGTCCATAACTCTGCAGCCTGTCCCAGTTCTTTGGGCTTTGTGCAGGCAATACTGGTAATATAAGTCTTTTCCTCATCTGTAATGAGGTTGGGCTTCCCTGAACGATCAGAATCGTTTAGAGCATACTGCAGCCCGGCTGCCAGATATTTTGTGATAAAAGTAGAAACAGTATTTCGATGGACGCCGGTTTTTGCAGATATTTCAGCGTTGGAGTACCCCTCTCCGGCTAACAGGATGATCTTTGCCCGTTGAACCTGACGATGTTCAGCAGTTTGTGAGTTAGCTAAAGATCTGAGAATTTCCTGATCCTCGCTCTTTATGATGACATCGCCGTATTTTCTGTTTCTACCCATGGCCGTACCTCCCAATACTGTGATACAGCCATTATAATACGCACAGTTTATTTGCACAAGAACTTTAATAACATTCTACTAGAAGATGTTAGCCACGAACAGGATCGGTCTCCCATTTATTGCGGAAGCATAATGCGCCACTTTCATAGCGAACTTAGCGATGTGCCAGTCCGTTTTGTCCGTGTAAACCTTTACTGAATACATGCCTGTTTTGCTATCGAGATCCGTGTATACCATGAAATCTTCGTTAAACGGGTACGTTTCATCCCAGGTTTCCAAGATATGCTGTGCCATTTCGTAGCTCAGCCCGCCATAAGCATAGCTCCTTCTTGCCTTTACCGTAATGTTCATAAGTTTCTCCTTTCTGTGTTCTGAATCTATTGTTATCCAGTTCCATATAAGGAGTAACTTTCTTTGCGACCAAGCTAAGCAGTACACGGTCCAAATATAGCAGTTATGCCTTTCATAAACCGCCAACCAACTCGTTTAGCATCGCCAAGTTCAACCGCACTATACATGGCAACACTATACCGAATCTTCTCAGCGACCTGCCGCTGCGTAAGGCCCAACTCTTTTCGCCGCTTACGCATCCACTGCCCAAATCCCGCAGGAATACCGACTGTTTCACGACACCGATACGGAACCGGTTTTGGATGCTCAGGCACGTAATCAGTACCGTACAGTTTGTTCAGTGCGCCAAACAGAACCATCCTGGCACACGATGCACGACCATTCTCGATTGCTCCATATCTGAGTTCCGAATATCCGATACTCGCAGCCGTCTGCTTCTTGTTGAGATCATGCTCTGCCCTCATCTTTCTCATCCAAGCTCTATCCCTGTCGCTCAGTCTGATAGTCGGACTTCCTGGCACTCTTCTGCCCATATCAGTCGCCTCCCTTCGTTAAAATATAGCTACTCATCGGCCCCGGCTCGCCATAGAGCGCTTCTAACTTCTCGACATACTGGGTTCCGATTCTCCGTACTGCCCTGTCTTCAAGACGAGAGTAATACGGTGCTGTACATCCAATGCTGTTAGCCACTTCCCGCATCGTCAGGCCATGTTCCATGCGTTTATCGTACATCCATTCACAGTATTCGACACTTAACGGAACCGTATACTGACTCTTGCAATGCGTTACTGGCGTACTATCTTCCGGCTTGTAATTCGTTCGGTATAGCTCATTAAGTCGGTTAAAGAACGCCATCTTTACCTGACTTAAGTAGCCATTCTCGACACGACTGTAGTGCATAGCATTGTACCCGATTCTCTTCGCAACCTGTGCCTTAGACATCCCGAACCCCTGACGAGTTCGTAGCATCCAGTCACGGTCTTTATCTGTTACCTTGACAACAACTACCGCTCCCATCAACGCACCCCGAAAAAATATAGCAATGACTTAATGAAAAAGGAGAGACCCAACAATTTCTGTTGAATCTCTCCCGTTAATTGATTTTACCACATTAATCGTCAAGATACTCAAACGCGGCCTCGCAAGCCTCATCAAAGAATCTTTCGAAGTCTTCCCCTATTTTGGGGCGTCTACATGTACCGCTGCAACCGTTCCCGCACCGGCATGTTAAGGTCTCAAAGCCTTCTCCTGTCGAGCTAATCACCCTCATGCTCGGGTAGTTTCCGTTGTTGCAACCCATGTTTTCCATTTCTTCAATCCGCACTTCTTTGACAACTCCCATCATCGTTTAGTTCTCCTTTCTTAGTGGTAGAAGGGCCTATTCCCTTCCATATAAGGAGCGTCTTTCCTTGCGACCAAACCGTCTATTCTTCATTCAAACAGATGTTTACAAGGTCACCTAAACCCTCGCCAGGCTTGTGATGCTCGGGGATAAAATCCGCAAACTCCAGGTTCGGAAATTTCTTAGGATCACCAAACTCCCCTTTCATCTGTGATCTGAAAATATAGCGTTCTATCGCGTCGACCGACTTAAATGAGTGCACTCCCTCTTTGCCTCCCCACGCGTTCTCAAGCCATAGTACATGGTCTCCGTTATTGACGTATACATATGAATGCGTTGTTCCGCCTTGACCGTTGTCATCGTACTCTATTACGAACCTGGCTTTTGCGTCGACACCCGCCTTCTTAAGCGCGTCTAATTCGTACATCACCTGATCGTGACAGCTCCCGCTCTTTTTCTTTGCGGTCTGTTCCGGCGACTGTAATGACGTATACTCGGAGTATGTGATATCCTGTTGCATCTGTTTAAACAGCGTGTCTACCTTGTTACGGCATTCGTTTTTTTTTCCGGAAGCAGCAGGCTTAGCACGGCCCATCGCGTATCTTGCGTGCTTTTGGTACCGGTCAGCCTTGTTCTTGTACCACTCCTGACCAGGCACGCCCATGTGTTTGATATCCATTATTTCCTCCTGAATGTTCAAAAAATATAGCAAAAGAAAAAGGAGAGACCCAACAATTTCTGTTGAATCTCTCCTATCGGTTTATGCCACGTTTGTGGTCATGTCGATGCTTTTGCAGAACAGGGCCTCGACATAGGTTTTTATTCGCTTGGCAAGCGCATCCTGCTTGACTCCAGCGTTTTTGACCTTCACGCTGACATACCAAGTTTCGGTATCCGTGGTATACTTTAGCACACCATGGACACCGAATTGGTATCCCATCATCTCATAAAAGCCGGTAACACTGTCAGCTTCAGCCTTGCTCAGCCTGCTGTACACGTATGTCCTATTCCACTCGTTCTTCTTAAATCCAAACATGATTATCTCCTTTCTGCTTGTGGCGGAAGGGCATATTCCCTTCCATAATAGGAGCGGCTTTTCTTGCGACCAAAGCGCAATTTCATGCTTGGAAATATAGCAAAAAGGAAAAGAGGAGACCCAACATTTTTTGTTGAATCCCCTCTTACATTGGAACTACTTTTCTTCAATCAGAAAGTTGTCGTTACCGACCGCTTCCTCAACGAGATTTTTGACTTTTGTTTTCAGTTTCCGGTTCTCAATTAGCATCTTAGTGTGCTTTCTACGATAGATTCTCGCCTCTCGTGTGGCGTTATCGAGCCTGTATCGGATTCCTTCGACCTCTGTCGTGAACCTTCGTACTAGCTCGGCCATTGCCATCGGGTCAGGTAGAAAACCGTCTATCGTGAAGTCATCCGGTCTTGCCGCTAACGCCTCGTAAAACAGTCTATAGAGTTCGTCAAACATGTTAGTCTGCATCGTTTTCTCCTTTCTGAATCTGTTGTCCAGTTCCATATAGGAGGTACTTTTTCATGCGACCAAAATATAGCAAAAAGAAAAAGAGGAGACCCAACAGTTCCTGTTGAAT
>Ga0247609_10003573_pt1 | contig 15751 bp, 27 predicted proteins | sample 172DNAGHGlowgp2_FD_193487 | JGI IMG/M metagenome (GOLD analysis project Ga0247609, IMG submission 193487) | Sheep rumen microbial communities from Palmerston North, Manawatu-Wanganui, New Zealand - 1728 DNA GHGlow gp2 | ecosystem: Host-associated > Mammals > Digestive system > Stomach > Rumen ...
TCCTTTCCCTTTTCTGTATTTATATTATATTATAAATTTAGAAAAAAGTCAAATTATTCAGAATCTTTTTCATTTGATTCTGTATCTTCCTTAATCTCAAATAAATTTTCTGCAAGTTCCGTAGTTTCAGAAGCATCAGCATTATTAATTTGGTCTAGCTTAGGAATAATATCAATCTTATATCCTTGCAGGGCCTTTTGTTCACTCTTAATACGAGCATCTAACTGATTGGTAACAATAATCGCGCCAACAAGTAAACGAGCATAATCAGCCTTGTCTAATACTTCATCAGTTCCAAGCTTATCGTGTAAATTAAGGAAATCATTTCGCATTGTTTCTGCGGTTTGATAACCCTTTTCTTCGTTATTCTTTTTATGCTCTTCCATTACTTGTTCTGCTAGGTTAGCAGTGGTTTGAGCAATCAAAGTAAATAATTCTACATATCTCTTATCCATATTATTTCTCCATTACATAATTTCAATTCCGCTTTCTACTCCGCGCGCATCAATAATGCGAACTCCACTAGTTACACGGTTTTGAATGGGAATAGAATCAACATTTAATAAAACCGCTTTATTGTTAGTAGTAATAAATATCTTTTCTTGTGTTTCAGGCACAGCAAATACTGTTGCTAAAGTTTCTGTCTTTAAATCCATTACTTGTGGACCTTTAATTGCACGACTGGTTGTATTGAAATCTTCTATCTTGGTAATTTTACCTTTACCAGTAGTGGTAATAGTTAAAAGACCGCGATAATTTATATCCTTTTTTACTAAGGTCGCCGCACAAATAGTTTCAGTTGCTCCTAACTTAATAGCCTTAACACCCTTAGTCATTCTTCCAGTAGCAGAAACCTCGCCAATTTCATAAAAGTTATAATTGCCAGCGCTGCCAGTAATAAAAATCTTATCTTCATCACTCATAGAAAGATATACTCCGACAAGTCTGTCATCAGTATCTAACTTCATCACTGCAGTGCCTTTCTTGGCCCGCACATTATATTCACGAGTTGCTGTCTTTTTAATATAACCTTTCTTGCTTATGGTTACTAAATTATGATATGCGTTGAAGGAAGTCGTATCTATTAGTAGCAGGACTTTTTCGTTATCTTGTAGAACAATTAGTTCATAAACAGAATAGTCCTTTCCATAATCTAAATCAGCCAAAGAAAAGTTATACATACGACCAGCATTGGTGAATGCGGCAACAACTCCAAGGTTAGTTGTATACAAAGTATTAATTAGGTTCGCGCCTTTCGGAGGCTTAATGTTTACACCCTTTCGCCCACGCTTTCCACCTTGTAAATCTTCTTTCTTAACAAGACGCAGCATATTGTTATCAAATAACATTACGCCGACTTCTTCTTCTTGAATTTGCTGTTCCTCGTTATCTTCATTTTCTACAATATTTAAAATCTTTGTACGACGAGCGTCGCCATATTTATCAGCCACTACCTGTAATGTTTTAATTAGTTCATTGTTCAAAGCGGTAGTATCAGATAATAAGTGGCGATACTCTTCTATTTTTCTTTTAAGTTCTTCTAGTTCATCATTTAATTTGATAGCATCTATTTTTGTTAATGAAGAAAGCTTCATGGCGAGAATTGCCTTTGTTTGTTCTTCATTAAACTTAAAACGAGCAATAAGTTTTTCAGATGCTTCTGCTGGATTTTGAGAAGAGCGAATAATTGCTACGACTTCATCAATAGAAGCTGCCGCAAGAATAAGACCCTCTACTACATTTTCGCGTGCGAGTGCTTTATCCAAATCAAATTGAATAATGTTGCGCTTACATTCACGAATATGGGTGATGTAAGCATCACATGCCTCGCGCCAACCAAATACTTTTGGAAAGCGTCCATTATCTAACAGAATCATATTAATAGCATACCAATTTTCAAGGCTTGTATCCTTATAAAGCTTGGCTATCATTCGCTTTGGATTTGCGCCTTTTGAAAGATAGATACGAATATCTGCTGTTTTCTTGGTATGGTCTACTACTCGTTCTATTCCATAACTTTCATTTTCATTTGTAAGAGCGGCTAGCTGGTCAATAATAGTGTTTGTAAAGACACCATAAGGTAGTTCAGTAGCTTGAATCATATGTTGGTCGGGGAAATATTCAAGTTTTGCCTTTAAACGAATAGATTCGCCCTTACCATTTTTTAAGCTTTCGCGCACCGCTTTAGCATTTGTAATTGTTCCACCTGTTGCGAAATCAGGGGCGCAATAAATTTCATTAAAACTTACATTAGGATTTTGAATAATTTTAATTAATGCTTCATTTACTTCGCGCAGATTGAATTGTGGAACTGATGTGGCCATCGCAACAGCAATACCAGAACACCCATTTACAATATTCCAAAATCCAATAGAGGGTAATACAGAAGGAATCATTTCTGTATCGTCATAATTAGAATACCATTGTTCTCCGATAGCATTTTTCTTTAAACCGGCAAAGAAGTAATCTGCCATTTCACCAGCACGCATTTCAACATAACGCGCGGCCGCGTGGCTATCAGGGGAAGATGGGTTACCATAGTTGCCTTGGACCTCTTCAATAGGGTAGCGATATGACCAAGGGCGAGCGGTTCGTATGAAAGTATCATACATTGCTACATCGCCATGGACATATGACTGGGTCATAGCCGCAGCAACTGACTTTTGTGCTTTCTGAAATTTGTCTTTATGTGTTATCTTGTTAGAAAATTGAGCGTACAATCCTTGACGTAAGCCAATTTTTAGAAAATCCCTAGCATCCGGTATTGCACGTTCCTGTGCCACCGAAGCGGCGTAAGTCAAGAAAGCTCCTTCAATTTGTTTTTGAAAATCAGTTTCGTAAATCAAATTGTTCACTTCCTTTTCTTATTTATTATATTATAACATAGTTTTGTAGAGAAGTCAATTATTAAAGCGATATAGAATCGATTATTTTTTGAAATTCAGGAACAATATTATTTTTCCCATATTCATATTTATTTCTATCTACGTTTGCTTTTAATAAAAATTCATTTATTGGTATATTGCCATCGTTTTTAGTGGGAGCAATCCAATAAAAAACTTGCTGTGAAGGTAATTTATATAATTTTGAAGGGGCACTTTTATTACTAATATTCCATTCTGGTTGTAAATATCGCGTATAATACGCTTCAAAATCTAAAGCATCTTGTTCTGTTTTAAATTTACAATATAAAATATGTTGTATTTGACAATATCGTGAGTCTTCAGCCAAATGTTGATTTAATCGCATTTCAATATCATAAGTTTTTCCTATATATACCGGATGAAATATATCATCTATTATATAAAAATATACATAGTATTTTTCATATTGTTTTTTATTTCGTTTAGTGTTGGGTATTTTAGGAGGATTTTTACAAACATTATTAATATGATATATTAAATCAGCATAATAACAACCGGAAACATTATATTTTTTAATAAAATCCGTTCTAAAAAAATTATAAAAATCTTGTTCAGAAGTATATTCACCAGAATTCCAAAACTTAGTTATTAAGCTTTTTAAAGTAATAATACGATCCATATTTCTCCTTTTAATTATTAAGAATACTAAAATCAACATTCTCAAATAGAAATTCTCTTCTCGGCTCAACGTCAATACCCATAAGCATTTTTAAGCTTTCCGCCGCAGCTTCAACATCTTTCATAGAGAGAATTTCAAGACGACGATTTTGTGGATGAAGCATAGATTGCTCCATATCTTCTGGATTAAGCTCTCCCAAGCCCTTCGCTCTTGTGATGTCCCAGTTTTCATGGCCTTTACGCACTTGCGCTAATTCATTATCATCATAAGCAAATAATTTATTATTGCCCTTCTGTAGCTTATAAAGTGGCGCACGAAGCCAACATAGCCTGTTTTCAAGAATAAACTCGGGCATAAGCACATAAAACATAGTTGCTACAAGACACATAATATTGTAACCGTCCACGTCCGCGTCAACCGCGATAGCAACCCTACCATAATTTAACTTTTTACTATTATATCGGTTCTGAATGCCACATCCAAGCGCCATAATAATATCAGACACTTCTTGATTTTCAAGACACTCATCAAGTGGATGCTTTAATAGATTCTTTACTTTACCGCGCACTGCATAAAGGGCTTCTGTATTAACATCGCGTGCAGGAAGCAATCCGCCCAACGCAGAATTACCCTCACAAACGATTAGCATAGAATCTTGTCCATGTTTCTCGCAATCTTTAAATTTGTCGGAAGAAGTGATTTTTTGTTTCTTGTGCTCGGTTTCCTTTTTTTCCATATTAAGGACGGCATTGCGGGCTTTTTCTGCTGCGGCTTCCGCCTTTTCAATTTTCTTTAACATCTCTACAATAGTGGTAAATTCACTATTATATTTAATATTCATTTCCTTTAAAGCAGAAGTAAAAGCAGTTGTAGCAAGAGTTCGCAGAGAAGGATTATTAATCTTTGTTTTTGTTTGGTTAGCAAATGAAGGATTTTCTACTTTACAATTAACTACATAAAATAGATTCTTACGAATATATTCTCCATCAAAGTTCTGGCCCGATAGGTTGTTAAAAGTCTTAGTTATAGCCGCGCGAGCACCAGTTACTGGAGTCCCAAGTTCGGGGCAACGAAGACCGTTCACGAATACATATGGGGTTTCGCGCTTAGTTCCCCATTGGAATGCGATTTCTACAGTGTCTGTTCCATCAGTAGCAAACCCAGTAATGATATGTTTTTGTAAAGGTTTTTGTACCATTTCCTTTACGAAATCTACAATTCCTTCTTTGGCACAATAAGTTTTTGATTCATTGCCGCAAGAAACTATAAATTCAATACCAGGATATAGATATGAAATATCTTTAATATCAGCGCAAATGCGCTCATAAGAATATCCAATTTCTCCATTGGAAAACACTTCTGGGTCAGGCTTAAACCGCACATAAGTGCCATTGGCATCTTTTGTAGTTCCTTCTTTATAAGTAACTAAATTACCCTTTTCAAAAAAGGCACAGGCGCACTTACCATCACGATTGCTTTGGACTTCAAATTTTTCAGAAGATAGACAAGTACAACTCGCGCCCAAGCCATTAAGACCGCTAGAATTTTTATAAGCGTTATGATTAAATTTACCACCAGTATGAGATTGAGTATAGATGGAAACCAATACATTCTCGCCATTTTCACGAATGCCAAAAGGAACGCCGCGGCCATAATCGCGCACCATGACGGCGTTTTCTTTTTCATCTACATCAATTTCAATCTTCTTGCCAAAACCAGCAAGAGCCTCGTCGGTACTATTATTTATAATTTCCTTTAAAGCCTGATAAGTTCCTTCTATGTCATCTGACCCCAAATACATTTGAATACGAGTGCGGACACCAGTGCGAAAATCCAAGCTTTCAATGGAGTTAATGTCATAATTTTGATTCACATTATCCCTCCTTTTCTTTACATTTAATTATATCATAAATTAAAAGAAAAGTCAAATCTTATTGATTTGACTGTAATTTTGTTTTACACTCCATACATAAATCTAACCATTGTCCTGATGGAGCGTCATAAGTTTTATAACCATCTGTATTAAATTGTTGTGCCATTACGCTAATATTTGCGTATATATTACTTGGCATAATATTTCCATACCAAAGTAATTCTTTTCCACATTTATCACAAAAATATTTAATCATTTTTAAATTCTGCCTCTGTATTATCACTATTATCTTTTTTATTAATTATACTTTCTCCAAGTAAGTGCGGCATCCAAGCATCGGTTAAATCCATTATTTTTTCGCCATCTTTTGTATAAAGTCCTGCTTCTATAAATTTTGTAATTTTATGTTCAAGCATTGCTAACTCTTCTTTCAATTTCTGTCATAATTTCTAAGTAATTATGAACTAAAATGTCATAAATCTCAGCGGCACCGTTAGTAATCGGATGAGAGCACTCGTTAAAAAAATCATTTGCATTACGACGCATATAAAAATATTCATCAAGAAGCTCTTCTAAGCTCATTTCTTCGTAAGTCATTTTTATTTTCCTTTTTCTCTTTTATATATTTATTATAATATAAAATAAAGAAAAAGTCAACTAATTAGTTGACTTCTTTTCTAACATCCATTGTCTAAACTCTTCAGCACAATCGTCACAAAGCAAAAAATCATCTATTTTATTCCAGCACGGAACTTTATGTGATAATTTATAAAATGGCTTCTTTCTATGATCAAACCAGATCCATTCATTTTCATAGTCTCTAGCCATTGGTTTTTCGCATCTATCACATGTAATGGTTGTAGTAATAATTCGTCCCATTATTTCTCCTTTATTGGTCCTATAAGTTCTTCTATATGATGCCGCAGCCAAGGCTCTGTAATGTGATTTTGTTCTTTATAATTAATTCTTATTAATGGAATATTTAATTGTTCAGCACGTAGATTTTTAGTTTCATCGCGTTGTTTATTAAGTTCCAATTCACCCTCATGCATTTCAGCCTTGTCATGAAATTCGCCATCATATTCTATAAATAATAGCGGCTCTTCATTTTTATTAAATATAGCAAAATCAATTCTTTGCTTATCAAAAGCATATTCTGATGTATAAAAGAAATTGGTATTATTAAAAATTCTTTTTAATAAACTATTTAACCGTTTTTCATTTGCACTACCACTACGGCAAACACAACTACTGTCTCCAACTTTTAAGTGGTCTGAACTTTTATAATCAGTTATGCCACAATAAATGCAATGCGCTTTATAATATTTACTATGGCCAGACCATCCCATTTTTTGTTTAAGTTCTTTATTTTTTAACTCTTCATCTAGATGCCAGCAACCAATAGTATCTCCAACTTTCATTTCCTCAAATTTATATTCATTCAATTGACGCGCTTTCTTTGCACAAGCTCCGCATGAAATTTGAGTACGACCATTTAGTTTACTACCGCGCACACTAGCATAAGGATGATTAGGATCTTTCATTGTAGGGCAATCTGGAAAATGGCAAATACATTTTAAATAAATACCTCCAGATGTTTCTTGAATTTTTTCTTCATCTATATCGAATGGTTCTAAAAATCCATATTTTTCACGCCATTGGCTGGTAATATATTTTTTCGCCGCTAATCGCATTTTATCTGTTACTTCTCTCATACCCCTTTCACCTTTATATTATCATCGCAATAAAATTTAATATTGGATGTTCTTTTTCTAACGGTTTAATTTTATTTTCATAAATCCACTCTGCTTTTGACCAAGGTCCCCAATTATAACAATAATTAAAGAAAGACCAATATTCTCGTAGTTGTTTAAATGTTTTCCACATTATGTTAATACCGTTTTACACATATAATTTCCATTAATACCATTTAAAGCAATATTGTGCAATCCCCATCGTTCCCAACAATTAATAATCTTTTTTACAGTTTCTAAACAATCAGCTAAAGAAGAATTAAAAAATTCAGAAGCACTAGCATAAGTCATTAAAGAAGTAGGTTTATCGGTAATTTGAATAGTTATAATATGTTTATTTAATGCATAGGCATAACCATTTTCCCAGTTTGTTCCTGCGGTGCTTTCGCGGCCAGGAGTAATCATAACGAATGTATCGCATTCTTGAATTGCTTTAATATCTGCTTCAAAAACTTTTCGTGCCCATTCTTCTTGTGGAATATCCCAAGCATTTTCAATTTTTAATTCCCAAGGACAATATACTTCATAACCGCCGTATTCGCGGAAAACTTTTGCGATTTGAACCATATTATAGCGATTTTCGGTATCGCAAGGACCGGCAAGATAGATTTTCATAATTACTCCTTCCAAATTTCATTTAAAACATCATAAAGAACTTCTCCAAGTAAATAGCATCGTATAGTACAATCTAAATATCTAGCTAAATCATTGCTATGTAAATGAGCTAAAATAGTTTTCATTTCAACACTAAATTCTTCACATGCTATTATGGCCTTTTCTAAATTATGTGATAAATATATTTCGCAATTATATTCATTATCATAATAATTGCCGCCATTACCTGTAATAGAATCGTTTGCCCATAATTCGTTATACAAATAATCTTCAAGGTCGGTACGAAATTCCCAATCTTCTAAAATGATATTAGAATTAATATAATCTAATATATCTTGTTTCATTTCTATGCTATAATTATAACTCATGCTACTATCTCCCATTTACCATCAGACATAATTTCAAGTATATCTTGATAGAGAATATTAAATTTTTGATCATCATAACAGCGGTCAACATGATAATGGCCCATATACCACCCATTAAAGGTAGTAGTAATTCGCACAAATTTTTCAAGAAAATTAGTAATATCATCATGTGCATTTTCATAAGGGAAAAGTTTATCCACAATATAATTTGGACCACAATGAGTAATGATATTATCTACTTGAAAGTTATGCGCGCGAAGGTTATTTGCCGCATAATCCATTTCATCCCATGAAGGTATTTCTTGCGGCCACCATGATTTTCCCTCTTTACGATAAACTTTATCTACAGAAGTGGCACCACCCATACAGAAAAAAGTTTGATTATTAAGAGTGAAAATTTCACCATTTTCTATATACATTACATGCGGCCGCACTCTACGAACTTTTGCGCCATGCCACTTGGTAATTGGAATTGCGCGAAGTAAGTCATAATTCTCGTGATTGCCCAATACTGAAACCACTGTATAAGGTCTATCTTCAAGCCAATCACACCAATACTTAACTTCATTTGAGTCGTTCCAAGTAAGTCCAGCATCACCACAAATAATGAGCGTATCTTCTTTATCAAGTTCGCGTGAGGAAGGCCAATTTTTAAAACTCAATTTTTTAATATCAATATTCAAATGAAGGTCACCAGTAATGAAGATTCTATTCATTTTAATCTTCCTTTCTTTGATTATAAATGTCATCTCCGCCATAATAACGCGATTCCGCGCAACCTTCATTAGCAAAGTTAAAAGAACAACCATAAAAATTAATTATAGTACCAGTAGTTCCAAACTGTTCCTCAATTACTTTTTTAATTTCTTCTTTTATATCCATAATATTTTCTGCCATGTTATTCCTCCGTAGCATTAAAGCCAATCATATTAATTCCATAATATTTTTCTAGTAGTGTCGCAAGAAAATATGGGCACTCATCAACTAAAGCTGGTTTAGCTAAAGAGTAATCATCATTTTTTAAATCTCCAAACCCATTAATTTCAAGATCATTATAGCCAAGTTCTTTTGCTTTTAATCTAAGAGCACGCGAATTAATTGTTAAAATCATTGCATTATTTTTACGAGCCTCTTCAAATAATTTAGCGGTTTTACCACTACCGCGTGGTCCGATAATATTAATCATTCTCTAATTCCTCCACTGTATAGACATCGGTGTATTTTGTGTGGTCTATAATTTTATACTTTTCATAGATTTCATTAAATGAAGTATTTTCATTTATTCTTATGATATATTGCTTGCGGCCAGTATCTACTTTAGGTTCGTTAATTGTAAGAACAAAGCCAATGAAAAAAACTAATAATCCAACAGCAGAAAAACAAAGTGATACAGCCGCGCTTATGTCATGGTCATCGCTATATAATAATCCTGCTAAAACTAGACATATAATCGCTCCTCCAAAACCACACAACATAAAGTCTATATAATTTCCTGGTGCTTCAAAAATTGGAATTGTTTCAAGTATTGTCATCTGTATAATCTCCTTCAATTATATAAATTTCTTTTGTTTCATAAGGTTTTTCTTTTACTGTATAATTGGGGCCGAGTTCTTTCCAAGCGTTATCATCGGTTATTTCAATTGTGTATTTAATTTTAGATGGATGATTGAAAACAGTTTTTTCACTTTCAGTAAGAGTCAAACCTAGAAAGATAATAAATAAAGCAAAACAAATCCAACAAACAGGGCCAGCCCATGTTTCACATCCATTTAACCACATCATACCAAAGAAACAAGCAAGACACATCATAATTACCCACGCGGCAATACCATACCACATTGGACTAAAAAATGTGTGTTGAGAAAGAATACATACTCCTTGAATATTCATTTTATTTCTCCTTTTTTCTTTATTATAGCATAATTTTTGATTTGTGTCAAATATTGTGTGCGCTTGCGCGGAGCGAAAATTCTTTTATTTCTTTGTAAATATTTATAAAATAATATTTTTTATTTATTTATATTCTATACCGTTTTTGCGGAAAATCTGTCCGCATATGCGGACAAGTCGTCCGTTTTTGCGGAAACTCCTATCCGTTTTTGCGGACAATTTTTTCCGCATTTACGGAAAGCTTTTCCGTTTTTACGGATAGGAGTTATTTTATATCCGCATTTGCGGAAAATCCTTCAGGATAAAAATCCCAATGAGTTCCCGCGGTATGTATAAGATAACCTTTATCTTTCAATTCTTGTAATGCGCCATAATAGGCTGTCTTTTTATATCCTGTTTCTTTCTCAAATTCAACTTTATACAAGGTTCTATTAAAACCAGGCTGATCGCGCAATAAAAATAAATAAAGAGCAAAACTTGCTGGTTTTAAATTTTTCCATGCTGTAAATGTTCCATCAAAATTAAAATATCCCCATTTTCCAGCGCCATATTCTTCTGGACTTTTCTTTTTTGAAGTTATAAATAACTGATTTGCTTCGCTCATATCGCTCATCCTCCGTTAATGATTACGTGTAAGATGTTCAATTTCTTTCCGCAATTCCGGACTATCCTCAAATAAATAATTATCATAACCCGGATGTTTGTAATCTTTATCTATACCTAACAACTCAAACCCTCTCGCGCGTAATTGTGCTGCTAAACGGCGAGTATATACACGATAATAATTAATCTTCTTTTCCATTATTCATCACCTTTTCCATTCTCATAAGAAGAGCCATAGAAGGAGCCTCACGACCATTTAAAACTTTATTTAAATGTGTTCTACTAATTTGAATTAATTCTGCGGCCGTACCTTGTGAGAGTTGTTGTGAATACATATATTCTTTAAATTTATCTATAATCATCTGTATCAAATCGCACACACCTCCGATATAAAGAAATAATCCTATCATAAGATAGGCCTTATTTCTAATTTGTTTCTTTATTATTTTCTGCTTCCCATCGTAACCATTTCATTTTGTCATTTCCAAGAAGAAGTTTCATAATTCTTCTTAGTGGTAGAATAGTTTTATCACTAACAATAGAATTATATAACATATTAGTTGCTCGCTTATAATTCTTTTTTCGCACGCGCTGTTTAGGATGAAAGCAAGCGCGTTGATAACAATGATTAAACATTTTTATTGATTTAGAATTATTTATATTTAACTTCAATCGGGACACTTCCTGTTTGGATGCGTTATTTCTGATAATTTCCAATATATTTCTTTAAGGCAACTTTTACAGACATCTTTTTTATGTTCAGATAATATAATATTTCCATCATAATCTCGTTCTGGTAAAAACATTTCATAATAGTTGTCATAATATTTATGTTGTTCTCTACCGCAAATATCGCAATATTTAATTGTTTTAATCATTTCATTCCATTCCTTTTTTCAATTAAGATTTTCATATTTTCATAATCTAATTGCCAAGGCCAATATAAACTAGCGTTTTTACAATCTTTTACATGAGGATGATGACAGCCATCTATTTCAAAATATTTACAATGCGTATTGCCGCAAGTCTCTGCTAAATAAGAATATTCATGCCACTGTATCATATCTTTTTCCTTTCTAAAATAAAAATAGTATAATTTTATATAAAAGTTAAAAATTAATTTATATTAAATTTCATTAGAATTATCATCATTTTCATCTTTTAATAATTCCATTAAAGTGTCGGCAAAAGTAGTAGTTTTTCGTTCTCGAACGGGAGTTTTACGGAAATAAGTATTAAAAACATAAGCTCTTACTACAGTAAAAACGCCTGAAGCATTTTTTTGAGGATGTTCTTTTAAAAACTTTTGTAATTGTTGCTTGTCTTCTTTAGGCAATTCTGCAATAAATTGTTCTAAAACTTCACGTTTTAAATCATTGATAGACTTAATATTGTCATAATTAATCATAAGTTTCCTCCTGTTTATGCAGCGCTGTGGCTATATATAGAAATGGAGTATCACATAAAGCAATAATAGCTTCAAGTATTGTTCCAACTACTGCAATAGAAATAATTGTTGCTATATCATATAAGCCACCAAATGCCATAAATGAGAATAAGAAGTTTTCTAAACCATTACATAAAATAGTACAAACATTATTACGTAACCACATATATTTGTTATTCATTTTCTTTTTCATATAATCATAAAGATTAATATCACAGAAATTTGAAATTGTAAACATGATTAAACTTGAAATTGTAATACGAGGTGTAAGAGTAAATATTGTACGTAATGATTCTTGTGCTATATCAGATTGGCTTGGCGTAAATAATAATACCATTTGAGATATAATAATAAAGCCAATACATGAACAAATAGAAAAATATACTCCTTTTCTAGCCGTTTTTATATTGTAACATTCAGTTAAAATATCTGTTGCTAAATAATTACTAGAAAACATAATAGTACCTAATGTAGTTTCTAAACCAAATACATTGATACATTTACAAGCTAAAATATTGGCAAAAATAGTAGCTATACCCATGAAACCAATGATTCCTGTTGCACCAAAATACTTTTTTACAAGTATTAATGCGCTAAAAGTTAAAATTAAACTAATAAATAATAATAAACTATTCATAATAATTACTCCTTATTTTTTTAATGTTGGTTGTTGCGAACAACAATATTAATTATTTACGTGGTGCTCCTCTATAATTAGTAATAAATTTTGTCCATTCACGTAAATCATTTTCTTGTGATTCAGTAGTTAAATAAGAAAATGGTAGCTCAACTCGAGTCATTTCTCCTTTTTCATTAATTTTTGCAGCGTAACCGCGTTTAGAATAATTCCAGCTAGTACTATCGACCATATCAAAAAACATAGTGCGTGAATTTAACAATGAAAGAGGAGTAAATCCTAAACCATGAACAATTGTACCATATTGATGTGCTTCTTCGCATAATACAGCATATCGTTCTTGGTCTTTAGGGGTATATGCTTTTGCACTAGCTATTCCACCTACTGCAATGAGTTCATTTTCTTTACACATATTAATCCAATAATCATGGCCGCGTTCATCATGATAAACAATAATTGGTTTTTTATGTGTTTCAAAAAAAATTTTTCTTCTAATATTTTCTATATCATCTAATGATAGCATTGAATCAACATCGAATTCAAAAAAATATTTTATATCAAATTCATTTATATAATAACAATATTTTGCAATATATTCTTCTAAACTTATAGCTTTATTAGGTTTCATTAAATATGTAAAAGCTCCACTATCTAATAAATATTCTATATTATTATTTTTTATATAATCAAAATATTCTTTAACTAATTTACTAGGCTTGCTTGGAAAGTCAATAATACTATCCAAAATATAAGGGATTTTAAAATCTCTGTGAATAGCGCGCTCTTTGGCATGTCCTATACCGCTTAGAAATATTTTAGTATCTGGCCATTTATCAGGTATAGGAAAATTAGGCTCTTTATTTAATACTGGCAATTGTATATCTACTGCAGGTATGAGTAACTTTTTATTTATTCTTAAATTATTTTTTTCTGTTGCTATTTTTTGAACAATATTTGCTTCTTTTTGATTACTGTTGTTGTCATTATTGTCATTATTATTATTATTATTAATATTATTTTGTAATTGCTTATTTTGAGATATTTGAATTGTATTAAAATCATTTAAAAAATTAATAATTTTATTACAACAATTATAACAAATTTCTTTTTCAACTATATCAATTTGATTATCTTTTGTTAATTGTGGAATATTTATTAATTTAAATTCCTCTATGGGGGATTGGCATAAATCGCAATAAATTGTTTCAACTACTTTGCGCATTATCTTTTAATATAAAATTTAAAATAATACCAACAATCATAGCTAATGCCGTAGTTCCAAATGAAATGACACCAAAATTACAAACTACGCCAGATACCCCAAGAGTTAGAATAGAAGCAAGAATAATTACATTTTTGTTATTATTTAAATCAATTCCACTGTCCTTAATTGTGCGGATACCAGACAATGTAATATATCCATAAAGAATTGCCGCACATCCGCCAAAAATACAGCTTGGAATTGAAACTAGAAAAGCTTGAAGTGGCCCAAAGAAACCAGCAATAGCCATAATAATTGCGGCCAAACGAATTACATGCTTAGAGCAAATCTTACTAAAACCGGTAGTTCCTACGCTTTCACCATAAGAGGTATTTGGTAGGGCACCAATAAAGCAGCCAACAGTAGAAGCAATACCATCACCGATAACGGTATTACCAAGACCTGGATACTCTGTTAAATCAGTGCCAATTACAGCACTTAAAGCCTTATGGTCGGAAATATGCTCTGAAAAAGTAACTAGTGAAAGCGGTAGGAATAGTAATAGAATTTGTGGTAGTAGCTTCCAATTAAATGCAGCAAAATTAATATGGAAGAAACTAAAATCAGGCATCGCAAATAGATGAACATTGTTAAATGCAGAGAAATCTACAAGAGGAATACGATGAATCGCAGTTGTGATACTTGCAATTACATACACAATTAAAATGGCGAATAGGAAAGGCAAATTCTTAATAAAACCCTTGCCATAGTGAGAGATTAAAGCGGTAATTGCCAAAGTTAGCATACCAAAACCAAATCCAATTAAACTATATTGTCCATTAACTTGAAAATAAGTTGGGAGGAAAGTAGCCAAATTTAAACCAATTACAGCTACGACAGGGCCGATTACAACTGGCGGTAGCAACCTATTAATCCAGTCAGTTCCAAAATGATTAATAATGCCACCAATAATACAGTAGACAGCACCCACAATAATACCGCCAATAGCAACAGCAGTAAAATTAGGGGCTGTTCCTAATGCTAACGCGCCCATGACAGCGGCGACAAAAGCGCCAGAAGAGCTAATAAACATAGGGCTTTGTGAATGTGTGAATAGCTGATAAACAAGTGTACCGATACCAGCGCCTACCATCGCAGGAGCAATAGGAACGCCGCAAATCTGTGGAATAAGAATTGTAGCGACAAAGCAAGCAATTACTTGCTGTAGAGCAGCGACGATTAGTCGCTTTGTTGGAAGACGGTCATTAATATTGTAAAGCATATCATTCATCTTTATATTTCTCCTTCAAAATTGGTAAAATTTCATCAAATGAATTATGTAAAGTCCCATCAGCTGTTGCCGCGAGAATAATTCCATAAAGGAACTGATTAATAGAAAAACTGCGACGCCAATCTTTTTCATTTAGGTGATTGGTGCGAATATCAAAGTAATGGGCATAATTTTGTTTATGACGTTGCTTTTGTATAATTTCCCACACACTAGTAAAAATATTTGCCATTCTTGTAGAAGTATACATTTCCTGTTCTAAATCAGTCATATTATTCCAATTTTCTGGTGGGTTATTATCATACTTATCTCTAATTTCAATAGCGGCTTCATATAATTTATCAGCCATATACTTCCATCCATATAAAATTCCCATTTCACACATAGTGCCAATAGCTGATTGTTCTGGACAAAGCACAGTATAGTCGCTATTCCATAAGCGCTCTACATCAGCAGCAACAATCTTCTCTGCGAGTACATTGTTTTCTTCTTCTGTCATATTTGACTTATCATTAATTGATTTGTTTTGAAC
>Ga0247609_10003575_pt1 | contig 15741 bp, 14 predicted proteins | sample 172DNAGHGlowgp2_FD_193487 | JGI IMG/M metagenome (GOLD analysis project Ga0247609, IMG submission 193487) | Sheep rumen microbial communities from Palmerston North, Manawatu-Wanganui, New Zealand - 1728 DNA GHGlow gp2 | ecosystem: Host-associated > Mammals > Digestive system > Stomach > Rumen ...
CTATAAATTGAGCTGTTAAATCATGAAGTTGCTTTCCGTCTAATTTATCTATTATTTTAGCAATTGTTCTTTGAACTCTCATTAACAATTGATATATTTGATCAGGATCAAGTTTATCAATTATCTTAGTCAATATATCAACAAAATTTAAAACTAAGTTTGCTATTTGTTCAGCAGCTAATTTGTTAATTAACACAGCCACATTATCCATAAATTTACGAATCAATTGTTCTAATTGATCTGCTGATAATTTATCTATTATAGTATCCATAATATCAGCAAACTTATTTAATATATCACTTAATTGATCAGCACTTAACTTATCTATAAGATTGCTAATAATATTCAAATACTTATTCAATAAGCCATCTAATTGATCAGCATCTAACTTTTCAATTAAATTACCAACAATATCTAGCATCTTATTAATAATACCATTTAATTGATCTCCAGATAGTTTATCAACTGCTCTTTTTAATATATCTAAGTATTTATTTAATAAATCACTTAATTGATCTCCAGATAGTTTATCAACTACACTACTCAAAATATCTAATAAATTATTTAAAATTCCATTTATTTGATCAGCATCTAGTTTATCAACCACTGTACTTAATAAATCTAATAAACCATTAACTATTTCGCTTAATTGATCAGCAGATAAACTATCAACAACATTTCCAAGTTTATCTAATAAACTATTTATTAAATCTGATAACTCATTTGCAGATAAAGCATCAATATTATTCTTCAACTGTTTTAAAAAATTATTAATCAAATCTGTTAGTTCAGCTGCAGACAATCCATTTACTATATTCTTAAGATTTTCCAACCAATCTTTAGCTCTTTGGTACACACTTACTTCAACATCATCAAAAGGATTAGTAATTGCTACTATTCCTTCTGTAATTGGAGGTACTACAGGAGTCACATAATCATCTACTCTTGTTACTGTCGGTGTGGCTTCTGTTTCTTCAGTAGGTGGTACTATTTGAGCAACAGTAGGTTCAAGCTCAGTAACACTAGGAGTCGGTAAAACTGGATCTTCCATTGTTACTGTTGGCGTAATATCATCAGTAGTTATAATAGTTGGTGTTACTGTAGGAGTTGGTGTTGGTATTACAGTCGGTGGAATTATCTCAACAGTAACATCACCTATATCTGTAGGGATTGGTGTTGGTGTTGGAGTAGGAGTCGGAGTTGGAGTTACCGTTGGAGTTACAATCTCCACTTGATCTATAACTGTTGGTGTCGGAGTTGGTGTTGGTGTTGGTGTTACTGTCGGTGTTGGATCCGGACCACCCTGTCCTGTTAATTCACTGGTATCTGGACCTACAAAAGACAATTCTCCATAATCATAAGTTGCTGTATAGCTATTATCACTATCAGCTTTAATATCATTAATATAAGCTTTCATGTATTTTAAATATTTACTATTTCTTGCATGTATACCAGAATTATTACTATTACCTAAAGCATCATCAACACTTTTAAAATATTTAATATCTAATTTAGAAATTAAATCAGATATTCCACTTAGACCAACTGTATTACTATCGTTTTTAAATGGACTATTAAAAGCATCCTTAATGTTACTTAATTTATTCAAATTCGCTTCAGCAGAAGAATATTTTATACTAATCTTTTTACCCATAAAAAATCCTCCTATGCCTTATCAAAATATGTAGCAACAGTATCATTTATTTCACTTACTACTTTATCATACTCACTATTAACAGTACCTAAAAAAGCATCATAATCATTTAAAGTCTCTTTAATAGTTTTTATCTTTGACTTTAAATCATCCAATTTAATACCTAAATTTTTACCTTCAGTACAATCCCATAAAGTACTCATATCTATTTCGTTTATACTATCTAAAGCCGTAGCAATATTAGAAAAATATCCACTTAATAACACTTTCTTATTAGATGAGGTTGCACTAGTATATAACAACTCATTACTCATCAGAATTCAACCCCTCTATACAAGTATTTAAAGATGATACATAATCATTTGAAACTGATTGCATAAAAGATCCTATTTTACTTAATTCACCAGAAAACTTACTTAATTCTTTCATAAAATCATTTAAATTTGAGATATAAGCATTACTATCAGGACCTAACCAAGTATCCCAATTTTTGGCTATAAGATCATTAATACTAGTAATATTCTCGTTAATGGTCTTAACATTATCAATAATTGTTCCGCCATCTTCATTAAGTTTTTCATAATCAACATATAATTCAGTATCATTCATATTGCATACCACCTTATTATAAAAATATTATATCAAACAATTAATTATATATAAATAAAAAAAATAGATATAATTATCTATTTTTCTCCACCATCTTGCTTAGCATATGTTTCAACAGTTGATACAATTGTAGAAACTGTAGATCCCCATGATTGATCTACTGCAAAAATATTCTCTTCCATGCTTTCTAAGCTATCTTTAATATTTGCTAATTCTTGTGAATAATTTGCTGATACTGCATCAATTTGAGCATCTAAACCAGTAATTTTCATATATTCTTTAACATTTTCCCAAGCTTTAACAGCATTATTATATTCTTTTTCTGCTTCAATAGTGTTATTAACTATTGAGTCATAAATAGCTTTGGCACTAGCGCCTTCATATCCAATAGTATTGTTATTCATTAGTTAGTACCTCCTGACTCTCCACCAAATTTTCCTGCTAATCCAGAACCAGTATCAACAACTGCTTGTTCAAGTTTACCAGCTAATTCTTTTAACTTGTTTAATTCTGCTTCTGCTGCTTTCATACTTTTAAGATAACCATCAAAAGTATCTTTAATCTTTGCATATTCAGCACTTTTCCAAACATTATTAGCAATAGCTTTTTCAATTTCAGATAAATAAGAAGAATACTTTTTTGATGCTTCTGGTATTTTAGCCAATTCAATACTTAGATTATCAGGATCAATTTGTACACTTACATCACTAAATGTTTTTGCTCCATCATTCATTATAAAATCAATTCCTTTCCTATCGTATATAACAATTATACAATATATTTTTTTCGTTTGTCCATAAACTTATCAAATCAATGTAAATAAAAAAGAGCTATCTTCCTCTAGCTCTTTCTTCTATTTCTACAAAATCAGTATCTGGAGTATAGAAATCCTCTTCACCAGATAAATAACTTGGTCCTTCACTAGTAACCCTACTTCTTATATTAGCTCTATCAACACTACCTTTATTCATAGAAGCATAACAAACAGATTCAAATAGATTTAATAAACTAATTGGATCAAATCTCTTATTGCCTAAATATCTTCTCATTGTAGATACCACTGCTATTTTAGCATTTTTAGACATATCTACACTTTCATATATTTCATTAATATTTTCTGCATAATTTGCTAAGAATTCATCAAAAGTTACCATAAAAGCCACCTCACTACAATTAAATTATAACACTAAATATTCATTTTTCCAAATTAATAAATTAAATATAAATAAAATATATACAATTATAAATATGGTAAATAAAAAAGGAAATAATAATTTCCTTTTATTTTAATAATTCTTCTAATCTCTTCTTCTCTTCTGCCAACTTTTGTCTATCCATCTCAACGATATTTGCAGGAGCTTTATTAACATAATTTTCATTTGCTAATAATTTTTCTCTTCTGTTAATAGAATCAGTTAACATTTTTATTTGAGCTTCTTTAGCTAATTTATCTGCTTCAGATTCAATCTTTTCAAAGAAGATTTGAGCCTTAACTCTCTTAGAAAATACTTTATATGTTTTAATACCTAAAGGTTTAGTAACAATGTTTTCTTTTATCTTTAACATATTGATAATTAAATCGTTATCGTCTTCACTATCAAACATTACTTTCATGTCTTTAGTAATATTATTTTCAGCTTTAATATTTCTGAAATTTTTAATAAATTCAATTTGATCATCAACTACTTTTTCTTCATCTTCAAATACAAATTTTTTACTATATTTAGGATACTCAGAAATCATAATATCCTCAGCATCTTTAATTGGTAATTTAGAATAAATTTCATCAGTTACATAAGGCATAAATGGTTGTAATAATTTTAAAATACCTGTTAATACATAACATAATGTAGATTTAGTACTCTCTGAATCAATTGAATATTTAGCCATTTCTATATAGTTATCACAGAATGAACTCCATGTAAAATCATATATAGCTGCTCCAGCATTATTAAATTGATATTTATCCATAAACTTTTTAGTTTCATGAACACATTTTTCAAATTTAGTTAATATCCATTTATCTTCTGGTTTTAAACCAATCAATTTGATTTCTTTTAGTCCATCAATATTACTTAATACAAATCTAGATGCATTCCAAATCTTATTAATATAATTCCATGTAGATTTAATTTTCTCTTCATCAAATCTCATATCAGTACCAGGTGCAACATCAGTAGCTAGATAATAACGTAAAGCATCAGCTCCATATAAATCAACCATATCAAATGGATCTATACCATTACCTAAACTCTTACTAAACTTTCTTCCTTGTTTATCACGTATTAAACCATGTATCAAGCAATCTTCAAATGGTCTAGCACCTAATAGCTTCTCTCCTTGGAAAGTCATTCTATTAACCCAGAATGGAATAATATCATAACCTGTTACTAAACAACTATTTGGATAATATCTTTCAAGTAATTTAGTATTATCTGGCCATCCTAGAGTTGCAAAAGGCCATAATGCACTACTAAACCATGTATCTAATACATCGTTATCTTGTACCCATCCTTCTCCTTCAGGTGCATCCATACCTACATATATTTCATCACCTTTATACCAAGCAGGAATTCTATGTCCCCACCATAATTGACGAGAAATACACCAATCATATGTAATTTCCATCCAGTGATTCATTGTCTTTTCATATCTAGAAGGTACAAAGTTAACCTTTTCATCCTTCTTCTTTTGTGTTTCCAAAACATGATCAGCAAGAGGTCTCATCTTAACAAACCATTGTTTTTTAATCATTGGTTCAACCATAACACCTGTACGTTCAGAATGTCCAACTTCATGAACTAATGGCTCTATTTCTAGTAATAAACCTTGTTCTTTTAAATCTTCTAAGCAAGCTTCTCTACATTCTTCTCTAGTCATTCCTTGATATTTTTTAGGAACATTCTCATTCATAGTTGCATCATCATTCATAATAACGATTCTCTCTAAATTATGTCTATTTCCTACTTCAAAATCGTTAGGATCGTGAGCGGGAGTAATTTTAACACAACCAGTTCCTTTTTCCATATCAGCATGTTCATCAGTAATGATAGGAATAGGTTTGTTAACAAGTGGTAGTATTACATTCTTGCCAACATATTTTTTATATCTAGGATCTTTTTCATTTACTGCAACTGCTGTATCACCAAATAATGTTTCTGGTCTTGTTGTTGCAACATCTAAGAATTCTTCACTATCTTCTAATTTATATTTTAAATGATAGAAAGCACTCTTCTCTTCACCATAAATAACTTCCTCATTAGATAAAGCTGTTTGAGCAGCTGGATCCCAGTTAATTATTTTTTCTCCACGATATATTAAACCTTCATTATAAAAATCAACAAATACTTTTCTAACAGCTTTAGATAAACCTTCATCTAAAGTAAATCTCTCTTTGCTATAATCTAAACTAACTCCTAAAGTAGCCCATTGTTGTCTAATTATATCTCCATGTTCATGAGTCCAATCCCAACAAGCATCTAAGAATTTTTCACGACCATATTCATATTTATCAATTCCTTGATCTTTTAATCTTTTAACAACTTTAGCTTCAGTAGCAATAGCGGCATGATCCATTCCTGGTAACCAAAAAGTATCATAGCCTTCCATCTTCTTATAACGAATAATAATATCTTGTAATGTAACATCCCATGCATGTCCTAAATGTAATACACCTGTAACATTTGGAGGTGGAAGTACAATTGCATATGGTTTCTTTTTACTATCAGGATCACATTTAAAATAATCCTTCTCTAGCCATTTATTATATTTATCTTTTTCAACTTCTTCATGATTATATTTTTTTTCTAATTCTTCCATTTTCTCTCATCCTTTCTATTATTATCAGAATCATAGACTCGAAAAGTTATCCATATTTTCATAATACCCCTTCTTTCAATAAAAAAACATTTCATCCAAAGGACGAAATGTTCGTGATACCACCTTAATTTGTAATTATAAAATTACCTCAAAGTCTTAATGCGACTAACATCAAATCTTACTAATTTCAGACTTGCTACTCCCAAGCTACCTTCATTTTCTTTCCTTATCCTTTTTCACCAACCAAGGACTCTCTACTAATTACAAGAAAACTACTCCTCTTGCTCAACGTATTTATGGATGTATTATAAATCAACTAAGAAAAAGTGTCAATTCCAAAAGAATATATTTCTATTGAGTTAAAACAATTTTTAAGCTATAATTATATAAGAGAATAAGATGGGAGCGGTAAATATGGCACTACATGAATTCGATTATGATAAAGAACCTACAGTTGCTATCGTTAAAAAAATATTAAGCGATTCAATAAAACTAAAAGCAACTGATATTCATTTCGATCCAAGAGGAGATCACTTGTCTGTAAAATTTAGATTAAATGGTGATTTACAAGAATATACAACTGCTCCAGAAAACGTAAAAGTTAATATAATTACAAGAATTAAAATTCTAGCAGGTATGAATATTACCGAAACTACTAATCCTCAAGTTGGTTCTATCCATTTTGAATCAGATAATATAAGTCAAAACATGCGTGTTTCCACTCTACCAATTGTTGAAGGTGAAAAAGTTGTAGTTCACTTATCAAACTATGCTATGAATATTAAAAATATAGATAAACTTGGTATAAATAAAGATAATCTTAAAAAATTAAAAGATTTAATAAAAGAAAACAGTGGTTTACTACTTATTACAGGAACAACTGGTTCCGGTAAAACTACTACACTTTACTCAATACTAAAAGAATTAAATAATAAATCTTCTAATATTATTTCAATAGAAGAACCTATAAAAATGAAATTAGATGGTATTAATCAAGTAGAACTAAATCCAGACAAAGGTATTACTCTTAAAAATGTTTTGCATAACATTCTATTACAAGATCCAAATGTAATAAGTATTAGTGAATTATATGATGATGAAACTGCAAGAAGCGCTATAAGAACAGCTATAACTGGTAAATTAGTAATATCAACAATGCAAACAAAAAGTGCTTATCAAACTATAGACACTTTATTAAACATGGATGTAGAAAACTATTTATTAGGTTCATACTTAAATGGTATTATCTCTCAAAGAATAATAAAAAAATTATGTCCTTCATGTCGAGATAAAAGACCTGCTACTAAATATGAAAAGACAATAATCAAAAAAATACTACACAAAGATGTTGATGAATTATATTATGCAGAAGGTTGTGAAGATTGTCGTAATGGTTATATAAGACAAATACCTATAACAGAAGTTGTTATTCTTGACGATGAACTTAGAAATGCCATTTCCAACAATAAAGATCACTCACTTATAAGAAAAGCTATCTATGAATCTAATAAAACAATTATTCAAGATGGATTAGAAAAAGCTATTGCTGGTGATACTTCATTTGATGAAATAATGAGAGTTCTTGATATTAAAGTTGATTTAACAGATGAAGATGAAGAACTAAAACAAATTATTTTAGGAAATGTAAATGACGAAGAATTAGATAAAATAAATAATAATGAAACAACTAAAACAGAAGAACCTGTTGAAGAAGCGGAACAAAAACCTGCTCCTGAACAAACAGATGTAAAAGAAGAAAGCACTCCAACAGAAGGAAAAGCTCCTGAAGAGCCTCAAGAAGAAGCTCCAATTGAAAATGAAGAAGCTCATGAAGAAACTGCTAAAGCTGAAGAAGAAAAAACTACCGAAGTTGCTGAAGAGCCTAAAGTAGAAACTCCTGCTGAAGAGCCCAAAACAGAAACACCTGTCGTAGAAGAAACTAAAGAAAATTCTACTCCAGAGCAAACAGATAATATAGTAGATAATCCTCCAGTAGAAGAAAAAGCTACTGAAGAACCTAAAGTAGAAGCTCCTGCTGAAGAACCTAAGGAAGATGAAATAACACCAATTAGAATAGATATTGGAATTACAGAAGATAATCCTCCTGAAGAGAATAACGAAGAAGAACAACCAAAAGATGAACAACCAGCAGAAGAACCAAAAGAAGATGAATCTCCTGTAACAATTAATATTGATGTACCTATGGAAACAGAAGAAGAACCAAAAACAAATGATCCAGTACCATTTGAGGAAGCTGCTCCTACTCCATCAGGTAATGAGCCAGCTCCTAAACCTGAAGATGACGATGACGATGATGACGATGATAACTTCAATTACGGAGATGGATATTCATTACAAATGTAAAAAGGACTATAAAGTCCTTTTTTATTTGAATATAATTGATAAAAAATTTCTAATTGGTTCCATAAACACAAACACAATACATAAACCCGTTATTAAATATGGACCAAAAGGTATCTCTTTATCATTTCCTTTTAAAGAATAAAATAAAGCCACTGGGAATGCCAAGAACGATCCAATAATCAAAGATACTATCGCCAATCTAATACCAAAAACAAAGCCAAAAACAACAGCTAATTTAATATCACCATCGCCAAGTGATTCTCTTTTAAAAAGAAAATTACCTAATAACTTAACTAAATACATAAATACGAATATAATCACACCACTTAGAACAGATATTAAAAATGTTCTATATCCAAAAAAGATAAATTTTAGTATTAGTATTAAACCTCCAAAAAATAATAATGGTAAATTAGAAATAATATAATATTTAAAATCACTAACATATATAATCGTTGCTAAACAAACAAGAATAATAAACAAAATCATTTCATAACTAAATCCATAATATATATATGATAAAGAAAATAAAATACCATTCAATAACTCTAGTAAAGCGTAATAAATACTCATTTTTCTTCCGCAATACTTACAATTACCTCTCATCGAGATATAAGAATACATAGGTATTAATTCATACCACTTATACTTAGCATCACAATCGCAATAGTTTAAATGCTTTCTATGAATACTTCCTTTTAAACCAATCAATATATTTATTAAACCAGCAAATAATCCTGCCAAAAATAACAAAATAATAACATAAATATCAAAGGCCATATCAATTCACCTATCCTTTTAAATTATATCATAATTAATAATTAAATAAATATATAAACCAATCATATAATATATTGGTGATAATATGAATAACGAACTTTCTCTAGCCAAAATCATAACCGGTTTTTCTAAAACTTTGAATATAGCTAACCAACTAATCCCCTTATATAAACAAGTAAAACCTATTATTCAAAACGGAAATAAAATACTATCAAAATTAAATAACTTAAATATAACCACCAAAAATAATTCAAATAATAATACAATCATAACTAATGAAATTAAGAATAATAACCAACCTACTTTCTTTCAATAAAAAAGCAACTATTTATTTTTAATAGTTGCTTTTAATCTCTTAATTTTTTTAATAATATTAATCTTATCTTTAAAAGATAATAATGGTATCTTCCTATTTATCTTTCGATAGTTATCTAATAAATAAATACAATAATCATTATTTTTTAAATATCCAAATTCAATTTCTTGGTTTGTATTTTTCTTATTACTTTTAACAAATAAACTTGTTATATACCATTTACCTTTATCAAAAGTATTATCTTCATCTTCCAAATAATAACCTTTATTATTTAACTCTTTTCTTAATAATTCCCAGTCATTATTTGATTGAATAACCAATTTATTAATATTTTTCAATTTATCAGCATCTTTTAAAATATGTAATATAGTTGTTGTTCCCATACCTGATATTACTAAAGTATTAACACCTTTTAAAGGAACATCATTAATTCCATCACTTAAATACGTTTTTATATCTAAATTACGAATACTAATATTTTTAATTGCATTATCTAAAGCATTTTGATTAATATCACATGCTAAAACTTTTTTACATAATTTATTTTCTGTTAAAAATATTGATAATAAGCCATGGTCACAACCTACATCAATAACCACGTCTTTTTTATCAATATATTTTGTTATTATTTCTAATCTTTTACTAATTTTAGTCACTTAAGAAATCCTTTAATTTTTTAGCACGTGATGGATGTCTTAGTTTTCTTAAAGCTTTTGCTTCAATTTGACGAATACGTTCACGAGTTACATTAAATTTCTTACCAACTTCTTCTAGAGTATGACTAGTACCATCTACTAAACCAAATCTTAATTCAAGAACTTCTTTCTCTCTTTCTTGAAGAGTCATTAGTACATTCTTAATTTCCTCTTTTAAAATTTCATTAGTAGCATATTCTTCTGGGCTCATACTTCTTTCATCTTTAATGAAATCTCCTAAATGTGAATCATCTTCTTCACCAATAGGTGTTTCTAAAGAAACTGGATCTTGACTTATCTTCATAACTTCTCTTACTTTATCAACAGTAATACCCATTTTATTAGCTAATTCTTCTTCACTTGGTTCTCTATTTAATTCAAGAGTCATTTGTCTTTGAACTCTAGCCATTTTATTGATTGTTTCAACCATATGAACAGGAACACGAATAGTTCTTGCTTGGTCTGCTAATGCACGAGTAATAGCTTGTCTAATCCACCAAGTAGCATATGTACTGAATTTATATCCTTTTCCATAGTCGAATTTTTCAACTGCCTTCATTAATCCAATATTACCTTCTTGAATTAAATCTAAGAACAATAAACCTCTACCTACATAACGTTTAGCAATAGATACAACTAAACGTAAGTTAGATTCAGCTAAGATATTTTTAGCAGATTCATCACCATTAGCTATTTTAACAGATAATTCCATTTCTTCATCTGGTGATAACAAACTTATACGACCAATTTCTTTTAAATACATACGAACTGGATCGTCTATATTAATATCTTTTGTTATTTCTTCATCACTTAATACTAAGTTTTCTTCTTCCTCTACTAGTTCTTTACCAGATTCGCCTTCAGCAGCAGATTCTTCTGAAACAACTTCAATACCATTTTCTACTAAAGCATTATATAAATCATCTAATGAATCATTATCTATTTCCAAACCTTTTAAAGCTTCTGCTAATTGTTCGAAAGTTAATACATTAGAATTCTTTTTACCTAATTCAATTAAATCTTTTTTTCTTTCTTCAAAACTTTTAATTTCAACCATATCTACACATCCTCTTTTTTTAATTCCATTATTTGTAATGCAATTTTCATCTTTTTATCTTGATCTAATTCTTTTTTCATTAATTCTTTTAAACGCTTAATCTCATTTTTATGAGATACTTTTAAAACTGCATCTATATATTCATCCATAGCTTCCATTGTTAAGTCATCATTAATAGATTCATTAACAATCTCCATTACTTTCCCCTTTATAGAGTCTTTACTACTCACATAAGTAATGAAATCCGCTACGGTTATCTCCTTATTTGTTTCATAATAATAAACTATCTCATTAGCTATTTCTCTATACATTGGATCATTAAAAAATCCAAGTTTAGTTTGATATTCATCAATATATTTTTCATCATTCATCATATAATAAAGAATTCTTTCTGAACCAATCATATATGAGTCTTTTTTAGTTTTTACAACTTCCTTTTTCTCTTCTTTTTCTCGTATAACAACTGGTTCGAACTTCTCTAGCCTATTCTTTAAAACATCTAATGATAGATTATATTCTTTACTTATTTTATTTAAGGTTACTTCCCTTAAAATACTATCATCTACAGTTGATAATGTCTTTAAAACATCATTAACATATTGTGATAAATCTTCAACCTTATTTAAATCTCTATTATGTTTAAAATAATCCATTTTGAAATCAAAATAAGTTAATGGTTTCTTGATATTTTCAATAAATGCTTCAGCACCATTAGCAAGAATATATTCATCAGGATCTTTTTCTCCTGTTAATCTTACTACATAAGTTTCAACATTTTCTTTAACAAGTTCATCACCATTACTAACTGTAGCAATCAAACCAGCATTATCATTATCTAAACATAATATAACTTTACACCTTAGTTTTTTTAATAAACTAATTTGATCTTTTGTCATAGCAGTACCACATAACGCTACAACATTTTTAATACCTACAGAAGACATACGAATTGCATCCATAAAGCCTTCTACAACAATTATTTCCTTTTCTCTTTTAGCAATATCTTTTGCATTATGGTAATTATATAAAGTATCTCCTTTATGAAATATTTTATTTTCTCTACTATTCATATATTTAGAGACATTTTTTTCTCCACGATATACTCTAGCACTAAATCCTATGATATTACCATCTTTATCCCATAACGGAAATGTAATTCTTTTAGTAAACATATCATAATATGTCCCATTAGAATTATTAACAATGCCAATCTCTTCTAATTCATCAGTCTTATAACCTTTCTTAGTTAAAAGCTGTAAAAGAGAATCATTAGTATCTAAACTAAGACCGATTCCAAATTCTTTAATAATATCTTCAGATAAGCCTCTTTCATTTAAATACTTAACTGCTTCTTTACCAAATGAAGTTTTAAGATTATTAGCAAAGAATTTTTGACTTAATTCCATTATTTTATGTTCTTTTGCATAATTATCAACAGCAACATTCTTAGTTGGGTCAAAAGAAACTTCCATACCACACTTTGCTGCTACTATTGAAACAGCTTCAGCAAATGATACATTCTCATAATCTTGGACAAATGTAAAAACATTACCAGCTGCTCCACAAGCAAAGCATTTATATATTTGCTTATCAGATGATACACTCATACTAGGTGAATGATCTTCATGAAAAGGACACACACCAAGATAATTCCTACCTTTTTGTGTAAGAGGAATATAACTGCTAATAACATTTACGATATCAGCATTAGCTCTAATATTATTAATTTCATCATTACTAAATAAAGCCAAAAATATCACCCTCTACTTATAATTATTAACGCAACCCCCTCGATTTCCTTTTTTTTTCGTCATTTTTCTAACAAAAATGCCAAATTCTTGATTATTTTACCACAAAAAAGCCATTTTTTATGATAAAAAAGTAAAAAAAAAAAGAAAATATTAATATTTTCTTTTATTTAGCTCTACTTGCCTTAGTTAAACCACCAATATAGTGTTTTAAAGCTAAGAAAGTTTCATAATAATACTTAGTTTCCTCTTTTGCAGTAGAAAAATTACTAATTTTATTAATTAAAGTTTCACGTTGTAAAGTATCATCTTTACTCAATTCTTTTAATTCTTCACAACTATTACTAATCTCGCTTAGAATTATAGCAAGTCGATTCTCATGATCATCAACATAAGAACAAACTGCTTCATAGACTTTTACTCTATCTTCTGAAGATAAACTCTTTAAAGCTGCAAATAGTCTATCATGTAATCTACCAATAAGCATTCTAAGTGAATCTTGATTTACTATATCACTAGCAATAGCTTTATCTTGTAGTAACTCTGAATAATGTTCTTCATATTCAGCAACTCTAGCTTTTAAGTTACTATTAATAACTTTATTAACTTTTTTCAAGATAACACTAGCTTTAGCAAAATCATTAATAAGACTTATTGTACTATCAAATGTTTCTGCTTCCATAGAATTTCTCGCCCCCAAACGTTCGATATTATACCATAAAACATGAAAATATCAAATTTTTCGTTAATATGCATATAGATCTTAAAACAACTTTAAAAGTATCCCATATTGCCTTAAAAGTTATTTTAGTATCTGGTGGCAATTCAACTACTTCTTCTGGTGTATCAATTGGTTCTTCAACTACTCCTTTAACTTCTTTATCCTCAATTATTTTATAATTATATAAATATTCTTCTAATGTACTAACTTCATCTAATATTTTAAAAGAAAAGTCATCTGCTAAAGTGTAATCGTCTAATCCACTTATCTGTTTAACATTATATGTCCCATATCCAAGAGTTAAATAGTCCTTACCATTACTATCAGTAACCATATAATCAACTAGCTTATTATTCTTATCATAAACCCCAAATTTAGCATTCTTCTCTTCTATACAATCATCTACAATACAAGCATATTTAGTAATATTTATAGTATTTTTTAATAATTTATTATGTAATATAACAGTAGGATTACTATTCTTATCATTAATACTTACATTATGAATATTATTATCTTTTATATAACCAATACCATGACTTACTTGTTTTATACTGTACTCACCATAAGGTAATTCTTTTGTTTTAAATATTAGTGGTTCATTACTAGTACATACCTTGTCAATTACTTCATTATTTTTATCGTATAATTCATAACAAGTATCAGAAAAATCACTTTCTACTGAATAATATGAATGATCATCTCTAATATCAAGTAATATATCCCCTTTAGTAACATTAATATTTATTTTATATACTTTATTATCTATATTTCCTGGCCTTAATAAATCTTGATTATTATCACTTACAAATAAAGCAATCTTATCTTTATAATAGTTACTTTTTCTTTTATATTCTACTACTCCATTTTCATTAACATCTTTAAGTAATAAAGAATCACCTAATTTATAATCATACGAACTACTTACTATATCATAGTTAGTATTAAGTCTAATTACTTCTAAATCATCTAAATAATTAACTGTATAATTAGTACCTATATTAGGAGTAACATCATGATTATTAACATCATTTAATAATTCATTCATTTCACTTTCATACTTAGTAATTTTCTTACCATTTAATTTATCCGTAAAATATATATTACCTTTAGTATCTATAGTTTTCCAAATTAATACCTGAGTAATAACATACCATTTACTTGATGTTCTATTTGTATAACCATAACCATAATAAGCTAGTAACTCTACTTTACGTCTTTGCTCATCACTTAATTTATTATATGAACTTAAATCCCATTCATATTTAGAATAATTATCTCCTTCGTTAAACTTAACATATGGTTCCAAGCAATAAACTATATTACCTGAATCATCTTTTATATATTGCATTGTTAAATAATTAGTAACACCATCTTTAACCTTATCAACATATTCCCCACTAATGAATTTACCTTCTACAAAACTTTCAGCATTAACACAACCAATAAAACAAAACATAATAAATAAACCATATAAAAATCTCTTCATCTACAATCCTCCCTTCACTTATATTATTGTCAATGAAAGTCCGATTTCCTTTTTTTTAAAAAATACTAAAAAACTTAAAAAATAATTATTCCATAAAAAAAGTAATGAAATAATTATTTTCATTACTCATATACATATAATCATCCACCATTTTCTCGTTTTAGATTAATAAATGATATTAAAATTTTTTTACACAACATATAGGTAAATTAAGAAGAAATGTAAGATACTAGCTGCTATAACAAAGAAGTGGAATATCGAATGCATATAAGGTATTTTATGACCAATAGCATAAAGGATTGCACCCAGAGTATAAACAACTCCACCACTAACTAATAAAATAATACCGTTCATAGGACACGCCGCCATTAAATACTTAAATATTATAATAGCTCCCCATCCAAGAATAAGATTAGATATTAAAGCTAAAAATTGATATTTTTCAACATTAACAGCATTAAATATTATAGCTATTATTGTTACAAACCA
>Ga0247609_10003577_pt1 | contig 15732 bp, 30 predicted proteins | sample 172DNAGHGlowgp2_FD_193487 | JGI IMG/M metagenome (GOLD analysis project Ga0247609, IMG submission 193487) | Sheep rumen microbial communities from Palmerston North, Manawatu-Wanganui, New Zealand - 1728 DNA GHGlow gp2 | ecosystem: Host-associated > Mammals > Digestive system > Stomach > Rumen ...
TTCGACTAGCTGGTGGCGCAGTTTAAGATAGGTAAAGTTGTTAAGTTGCGCGGCTTCTGCATAGAACTGCTGAATTAACTGTGCGGGGAATTTCTCTTGAAGTTCCTTGCGAATTTCTTTCTTCTGTCCAATCCCAACTTCATAACAATTAATTTTGAGGTCTAGCTTGTCAATGCGCGACCAGAGGTCTTCGAGAGTTGATAGAAGAAGCGGGTTGAAGTTGGAAAGTCGACGGGCCACTTCGCGATTGAAGGTTTGACGTTTGTGAAGTGTAGGAGGGGTTGGATCTGTGAGTTTGTGAAGGGAGTTTTCGTTGAAGTCAAGGCGTTCGGATAACTCGTCGAGGGAATCGAGGGGTTTAGTGTTGTTCCAACGCGGGTTGCGCGAAGGTAAATCTAAATCGGAACCAACTGATTCGTTGCTTCCGGAAAATGTACGCCCCCACAGTACGTAGTTCGCCATTAACTCAAGCTCACTTGGGGAGGGCGGGGTTATTTTGAAAATTGGGGAGTCGAGATAGGTGTCGAGGAATTTTTTGCGTTCGTGCGCCGTCTCGAGCGTCCAGTCAAGTTTTAATCGTTGTCGTGTCATTCTATGAACCTCCTACTATTAATAGTATAACACAAAAGGGGAGAGGTGTCAAATTTTGAGGTTGAAAAATTTGTTTCGTGGAGATAATGTTGCACGTACCGGTGCGATGGCGATAAGTTAGTGGCGGCTAACCCAAAACCTACCGGGGAGTTAGCCTGATCTAACTCTGTGGACATATGAGCGAATATTCATATGAATGTACATTCATGTACTGTCAAAAATACAAGATAAATTTAAAAAAACTCTTGCAATCCGTATTCAATCTGCTATAATATAGTCAACAAGGGAACACAAGCCGAACCGAAAAGAGGCAAGGAAAGGTCAGAGGTTAACGGCACTGGACATTGACAAATGAATAACAAGCGAAAACGTTCCGGTACTCACATCGGGCATAGAAGAAAGAATAATGTGAGTAGTATGAAATATTCTGAATATTTCACCGTTCACTGGTAAGTGTGAAAAGTCAGACAATTCAAAATAATAAGAAAGATCAGAAAGGACAGAAAACTATGAATAATCAGAAGGCAATGCACTATTTCGATGTGTACAAAAAGCACTGTAGGGCAAAATTTGCCCTTGCGGAAATTAAAACGCTGGGCGGAAGATTGGCCTATGCTATGGTCGACATGGAAATGCTCCGTGAGTATGTTCACATGGATAGCACTGCATCGAAAAAGCAGGCCGAAACGGGCGGCGAGTCGCTCCGTTTCAAGGCTTGTAAGCATAGCGACAAGATGCTCCGCAGGTATGCGCTCGCAATCGTTGAAACGGGCATGAGTGAGCAGGAGTTTGAGGAATGGGCAAGCACTGACGCCCGTCATTTCGATGAATGGGAAGACGGCACAATCCATTTGAACCGTGGGCAGGCGGGGGAGCATCTGTTCTACATCCTGCAGGGTAAGGGTGATAACTGGAACAGGGATAACAGCCCTCATTGGAAGCGTGGCGATATCGTCTTTAATGGCAAGTCCTGCCAGATTAAGATGTCGCTCGGGACATTGCTCACAAAGACGGAATGTGAGCGTTGGTAGTAAATGGAATGTGGCAGGGGAAATCAATCCCCTGCCAGTAACTGGAAGAGAAGGGAGCCAGAAAATGACTAAGACTGAAATGGTTATGGAAATGGTGATGCTGGGAATTATCTCGAAAAAGGATGTATCCCACATCATGAAATGGTCAAAAGCCCACATCGAGAGCACCTACAGGAGTGCTAAGCCCGCAAGACTTGCCTATCTCGCAAGCCTCGCAAAGTAGAAAACTGAAACGGCAAGGCTCGAAAGAGCCTTGCCAGTCAACCGAAAACATTCATGAATAGAAGGGAGTAAATCATGCGTTACTACGTTTCTAACGGCGAATATTATGACCGTCTTAGCCTTGCACAGTCTGTGCAGGAATCGATTAATACTGCGTCTATTTTCCAGTTTATGGAAACGGAAGTATTGCCGTTTACGTTCGCTAAACTGGACAGGATTGAATTTAAACATCATTCATATAAGTATGATGATGATATTACCATTGTTATGACTGAAGGATATTATACTTTTGATAATAATGAAATGTTGATGAAAGTATCAAAACATTGCATTATTAGAGAATAATCTAAAGAGGGACGCAAAGTCCCTCTTTTCTTTTTATTATGAATTGTCAGACAATTCACTCTATTCAGTAATCGAAACCCGAACGCGAGTTAGTCACGACTAACTAACGCAATTGTCTGACTATTGCGTAAACGATACCGTGTATGGTTAGTCATGACTAACTAACGCAATAGTCTGACTATTCAGTATTCAGTACCGTGCGCACGGTATTGTTTTCAGTCTTGCATAAATAGTCAGACTATTGTGTAAATGATACCGTGCAATATATGAATATATGTTCATATGTTCATACGTAAATTGTCAGATAATTCAGAATAGATTCTTTTTGATACCAGTTTTTGACTTTTTAATATTTTAGGCGTATAATATAGAAAATGATGATACGAAGGGAGACTGCAGAAAATGGAAAAGATTGGAAGAGGAGAAGTGCAGAATATTCTGACAATTGTGAACAATTCTGACAATTCAAACAATTCTGACAATTCCATCCACTACGGGACACGGACACGGGCGTTTCCTCACTCTCTTCACGGCGCCACTTCAAAGAAGCTGGAGCTGCGCCGCGGCTGCGCCATACCGAATTTTCAGAATATTCTGATTGGAGCTGGAGCTACGATTACAGCCCTCCGCCGACTTCCTAAAATTCTTTTCGTTTAAAAAAAATTCTTTTAAAAAATCTCTTGACATTTTCCCAAAATTCGGCTATAATATAATTGTCAAAAGAAAGAAAGAGGACAGATTTCCGGAAACTTTTTCGGAGAAAGAGGAATTGAAATGAAAACTTTAAAAACAATTCTCAAAATTTTTCAGATTTTTTTATGGATTATAATTCTTGCTTTTGTAACTTGGTTCGTACTTTCCTATATTTGTGTACTGTGTACGAATCTTAACGAGGCGGAACTTCCTTTCTGGAATTTCTTCCGAGTTGCAACATCATACTAAGAAATTTACTAAATGTTTTCCTCCTTTCTTAGAAAAAGATTCACTAAAGAAAAGTGAGTCTTTTTCTTTTATAGGAATTTTCAGATAATTCAATTAACGAAACCGTGCAGTCGGGAAAGTTTTCTGAAAATTCTTTTTATTAGTGAATAAGTTGATGGCGCGATTTCCAGAAATTTCCAGAAACTTTCCATTACACAGTGGCGCGCCTTAAAATTTTTTTAAAATAAATCCTAAATTTATCTTGACATTTATACTGATATATAGTAATATATTTATAGAAAATAGAAAGGAGAAATACTCAATGGAAATCTATGTTATCTACACTTCCGAAAATCTGATGGGAATGAATGATTGTATCTCTTTTAAGGTATCAGAAAGAGATGGAAAATTTAAGCAGATTAAAAAACTGTTGGAAAAACCGTATAGCAAATGGACGGAAAAAGATTATGACCGTTCCCATGATTTAGCAGAAAATCTTGACAATGTTTTGTGGGATAGATTTTCAAGCCTTTATCCCGATGCCGAAAAAGTTGAAATTGATATGGTAGGTTTTGAGGATGGTTTCGACTACTTGTCCATTCTGTAAAGTTAAAAGAAGAGTCTGACAATTCAAACTCTTCTTTTTTTAATACCGGCGCCACGGTCAAGAAAAATTAATTTTCTGAACATTCACATTAATTGATAAGTAAGCAATCGAAAAAATTTTTCTTATTAATTTAAAAAAAAGAGTTGACAAAAGACATTTTATATAGTAATATGTATATAGAAAGAAGAAAGGAGAAACAAACAATGAATACATGGGAACTTGATTACATCGGAGAAAATGGTCATGAGTATCTTGAAAGACTCGTATGCGGTACTTATGAATTCGCACAGAAACGTGCGGAAGAACTTTCCAAAGAGACGGGAAGAACATATACGATTAAAGAAGATTCCTTCCCCGACTATCTCAGATAGGATATATACAACAAAAGAGAGGAGATAAACAAAATGAAGTATGAATATAACGGAAGAATTTATAATATGGATAAGTTTATCTGTATAGAGAAAGGCGGTTATAGTACAGTCTATAATAAATGGCAGGCACTCGGCGTCAGAAGTTTTAAAGGTAATCCATGGTTTAATATTGGTTTTAATGGTAGTAATATAATCTTTTACTTTGATAACGAAGATGATTATAATAACTTTTTGAATGACTATAAAAAGAGTTAAAAATATTATTCCAAGTGGTAAATGTGGAAATAGTCAGACTATTTCCACAACGTTACCGTGCGGCCGGTTAATTTATGGAAAAAGTCAGAATTTTCTTCTAAAAAAAGATTTAGTTTTGGGAAATTTTCAGAAAATTTCCCAAAATATTTTCCCAAAATTTTTTAAAAAACGTTTGACTTTCTGGAAAATATGCGGTATAATTAATTAAACTTAAAAAAGAAAAGGAAAGGAAAACCCAAAATGAACAATCTGTTTTTTATCTTTATCGCTCTTAATATCGTTAACGTAGTAATGCAGACATTGAAAACCCTTTTCACTGTAAAAGGTAACAAGTATACCGCCGCATTGGTAAACGCAATCACTTTCGGATTGTATACTATAGTAATTGTGTATACGGTATGTGAATTGCCCTTATGGGAAAAGGTGGCAATTGTTGCAGTATGTAACTTTATCGGAGTGTTTGTTGTTAAAGCAATTGAAGAAAAATTACAGAAAGATAAACTCTGGAAAATTGAGGCAACAGTACAATTAGTGGACTTCGCAAAAATACTCAATGATTGTAAACTGGGAAACATTAGTTACAACTTTACTTCAGTAAAGAATAACGAAAAGAAATATTATGTATTTAACTTCTATTGCAACACACAGAAACAAAGCGAAACCGTTGCAAATTGGCTAAAAAATCTGAATTGCAAATACTTCGTTAGCGAACACAAAACAAATCTTTATTGAAAATTCTGAAAAGTCATCATTGATGACTTTTTTATTTCATAGAATTTTCAGAATGTTTCATCAATCACACCGGCGCGGTCGGTACAATTGAACAAATATTCTGAAAATTCTCAATACAAAAAAGACTAAGTAAATACTTAGTCTCTCTTTTCACTAAATAACAATCGTCAGAAAATTCTCAAGACTTTCTTTCAATTTGTTTACAGAAAATTCTAATTCTTTGTCCTCCGTCCGTTCAAGAATTTCCTCCGTCAACCCCAAAGTTTTCATAATACCATTGAGTTCTTCTTCATTAACTTTCACAACATTTTTAATTTCCATTTAATTCTCCCTTACAAAGTGTTTTATTTAACTTACATTCTTATTATAACATAACAAGAAAATAAATCAATAGAAATTTCAAAAAGGGTATTGCCAATTTTTCTCAAATATAGTATAATAAAAGGTTATCAAAAATTTTGGTATTGGTGAAAATTTTCTAATAACTCAATTAAAAACGTGGTAAAAATTTTTAAAAAAATACTTGACATTCTTATAACTTTATAGTAATATATAGACAGAAAGAAGAAAGGAAGGTAAAAAAAATGACAAGCAAACATTGGACAGAAGATAGACAGGAAAGAGAAAATCTTATTAGAGCGATCGGTCTTGGCACAGAAATTGCTACCTTTATGGTTGACAAAGGACACAGAAACGGTCCCGAACTTCACACCATTACCACCACAGGAATTATCATCGTAAGAAATGCAAGAACTAAAAAGATGGTTACTAAACTTATCGCAAGACCGAACCAGATTAGAAGATACTTTGATGAGGTTACCGAAGAGGTTGAAAGAGTTATCACTGTAGCGAGAAAACATCAGCAGTTAGGATATAACATGGTATAGAAAGGAAAGAGAAAATGTATTATAGAATTGTGTTATATGATAATGACATAGTATTACCATTTAAATTTAATACTCGTAATGAAGCAGATGATTTTATTTTTGAATATAATTTGTATGCTTTTATTACTATACTATAAAAAGGAAGGAAATAGAAATGACAGTTTATGAAGTAAACAAACAATATCTTTTTATAAATCGTGCAAATGCAATTGCAAAAGCAAAAGAAATAGCATTAATTAATGTTTTAAAATGGAATAAACATGATAAAGTTATCGATATTTATTTTACACTTAAAAGAACAGAAAAGAATAATTATACTGTGAGATGTTTTGTTACACTGGATAAAGATGGCAAACATTCAATTGAAGATGATTTTATTAAAATAATTAAAAGAGAAACATTAGATTAACGAATTGTCAGACAAGTCTAACTTGTCTAATTTTCATCCCGGCGCCACGGTTGAATTGTCAGAATTTTTCAACAACTCTACCGGCCGCCGTTGTCAGACTATTCGATCAATCTAAAAAGTAAATTTTTAATCAATTTATTTTTAAAAAGTGTTGACTTTTCCTTAAAAATCTGATATCATTATAAATGTCAAGGGGAGAGAAAGGAACTAACCCAAGGCAAGCCTTAATGGGGAGTGGGTTCAAATCCCACGAGGGGACGCCCTCAAACCACGAAACTTTTTAAAAAAAAGTTGTGAGAAACCCCCTTGACAGATCGCACCAAGTGTGCTATACTAAACTTGTCAAGGGGAGAGGTTAAACCAACAGTCACCCAAGTTATGAGGTCGGAACCCTCGAAAAAAAACGAAAAATAATGAGAAAACCCCTTGACAAATCAATCAATCCATGCTATACTATAAATGTAAATGAGGGATGCGAGGCAGAACCGCATCGGAAGTCTCTTGAATGAGACGGGTAAGTCCTTCGACGATAAAGTCCTCGACCGCACGGAGTCCTGTTGTGCGGGATAGAAATGTGAACCAAGCCCTTAAGTGTGGCAACCCGAAGCCTTTGGAACGGGGACGGCAGGACAAGGCGTGGCACTCATGATGAGTGCTTTTTTTATTTACGATTTAATTGTCAGACTATTATAAAAGTAAAACCGTGATGCCGGTATCGTTGTCAGATTATTCAGTCGGCGCCACTATGAAAAAAAATTTAAAAAAGGGGGTTGACAAAACAGAACCAATAGTGTATAATTCTTAATGTAAGGTAAAGAAATAAAGAAAAGAGGTAAAACAATGAAGTACAGTGAATTCAAAAAGTATGCCACCATGGGACTCGGAGTAGCAAAGACGATGCAGAAAATTGAACTGTTTGAAAAAGTTTGCGAGATTTGCAAAGATGAACCCAAAACCGCAGGTGAAATTGCATTGGAACTTACAGATAATGGATATGTCTATGTAGATTGTACTTACCGTGAGAAAATTGCACCGACTCACATCTTGACTCATATTATTGCAGGTATGCTTTGCTCAGACATGACCGATGTCAAAAAGTTTTTTGAAATCACCAACACACCCGAAAAGGCAATTCTTGTAACTGATAAATGGGATGGTTCAACCTATGCCGTAAAAACAAGTGTTCACCTTTACAAATTTATCGGTTAAAAAAGAAGACGCATATGCGTCTTTTTATTATTTCAAATTATCTGAATATTATAATAACACGACCGTCGCGCCGGGTCTATTGTCAGAAAATTCAGAACCAGTCCTCCGTCCGCCTTAAAATTTTTTAAACGAAAATCCGAAAAGTTACTTGACAAATAGAGAAAATTAGTTTATAATCTATTTAGAAAGTGAGGAAAAGAAAATGAAAAAGAAAGTCGAAACAATTGGAATAATTTCTGGCGCCGACTTGCTGAAAAAGTCCCGTCCGATTCAAGATATTCCCTTCAGAACGGGTGTTTATCAGAACAAGAAAAAGAAAAGAGAAAAAGTTAATAAAAATTATCTTGACAAATGGATGTAGGAGTTGTATAATAAAGAAAAAAGAAAGGAGAAAAGAAAATGAAATACTATCTGTTTAAAGATTATATTAATAATGGAGAGGCATTATTTTCTACACGCAATGAAGCCAATGAATTTGTAAAAAAATTCAAACGCACCGTAAAAATGGAAAGTGGATGTAGGGTTAAATCAGATGAATATACAATTCGAGAATTGGAGTTGAATCCAGATTTTGACAATTGGTACAATTCTTTTTAGATGATGTATAAGTGGGAATAGTCTGACTATTCTCACTATGTCACCGGACATTCGGTTTAATTATCAGATTTATCTGACAACTTAACCGGCGCGCCTTCCAGGAACTTCCAGAAACTTTTTTCAAAAAAAGGATTGACAAACTAATCAATCTATGGTAGTATAGTATTAGAAAAGGGGTGGTCAAATGAGAAACACTTGGAAAATGGAGACTTCAAAAGACTATACCGCATGGGATTTAAATTGTCGGTCTATTCTTCCCCATGACAAGAGTCGAAACAGACTTGAAAAAATTTTCCGCAGAAAAAATCGTAGAAAAGTTAAACAGGTACTTGACAAATACAAGAAAAGATAGTATAATCTACTTGTAAGAGTTAAGAAAGGAGCAAACGAAAATGACAGAGAAACAGATTAACGACATTATCGATGAACTTACTGCTGTTAGTGCGGGACTTAAGCGCCTTATGCGTGAGGCACAGACCGAGTATAACACTGTTGAAGAACTTATTGGAAGATTTACCGAAATGCTTCCCGATGCAGAACCCGAAAAGGAATTCTTCGAATTCATGGATGATGAAACGGGTGAATTGTATGTAGTCCATGCTACTAATGTTGTGACCGCAAGAAGTATTCTTCGTGAAGAGAACAAGGAAAACGTAAGTTTTCGGGATATCATTTCTGAAGAAGTAGTTAACGCCGTTGGATTTGACTATTACTGTTAAAAAATAAAAGGACGTCACACAAAGTGGCGCCCTCTCTTTTTAATATAATGAATTATCAGACTATTCTAAAAATGAAACCGTGCGACCGGGCGCTAAGAAAGAATAGTCAGAATTGTCTGACTATTCATTCCTTTCTCAATCTTCTAATTCTTCACAAGTATACAACCATTCCCCTTCCCTAAGTGCCGCATTACACAAGATATCAACGGCTTCTGCTTCGGAATTTGCTTCTACTTCATCTTCCATAATTAATTTTACTTCAATCCAGTATTTCATATTAACTCCCTTCTCAATAAGTGTCAAGTCCCATCATTTCCGCTTCTATCGCGGAAACTTTACCATAACAAGTTACCGTCTCATGAGGAAACAACTTCCGCACATAGTCAAAATGGTCTTTACGTGTTGCATTCTTCAATTCAGTAAAGAATTCTTCGCCACACAGTTCGCTTTCTTCATCAGCGATACTCCACCAGTATGTTGTCCACTTATCCATTTCGTTTACCTTCCTTTCTTTTTTCTATAATTATATTACTACAAATCTATAAGTTTGTCAACAACTTTTTAAAACTTTTTTTCAATCCAAGTTATCTGACAATTCTCACTTCCCTACCGGACATTCGGTGAAGTTTTCAGAATATTCCGTTACTGTCCTCCGTCGGCAGCCAAAAATTTCCAATTAATTTCCTTTAAAAAGTATTTGACAAATCGCCAACCTTTTGATATACTTTTATTGAAAGAGAGGTAAACAACATGAGAAAAGAAATTTGGTTCGATATGGATGGCACAATTGCTGACCTTTACGGCGTGGCAAATTGGTTGGAAAAACTTACCAACTCAAACCCTTCCCCTTACGAAATGGCACGTCCGCTCGTTAATATGAATACTCTTGCGAAACGTCTTCACAAGGCGCAGGCAAACGGTTATCAAATTGGTATTGTTTCATGGCTTGCTAAAAATTCCAATAAAGAATATGATGACGCAGTAACTAAAGCAAAACAGAAATGGCTTTCTACACATTTAAAAAGTGTTAAATGGGATTTTGTAGACATTCTCCCATACGGTACGCCAAAAGAAAACGGGCGTTCGGGAATTCTTTTTGACGATGAAGAACGTAATAGAAAAAATTGGAATGGTATTGCTTATAGTGAAAATAGAATTATGGAAGTTCTGAAAGCAATTTAAAAGGAGAATTTTAAATGATGTATTTAGAAGAATATGGTATTGTTTTTTTTACAGATTATATTGACGATTATATGTTTGTGGGATACAGTAAAAATAAAAAATATAGTTTATGGCAGGCTCGTGGTGGCACAATTTTTGCTTATAAAAGAACAAGAAAATAATTTAAAAAAATACTTGACATTCCACAACACAAGTAATATAATAATTAATGTAAAAAAGAGTTAAATAAAAGAAAGGAAAAAAAGCAAATGGAAGACAAGAAAAAAATGGAAGTTAATAACAAATTTACTGTTAATGTTCTCAACGTTATCACCATCATTCTGGTAGTAGCAAAATGTTTTGGTTTTGTCAATCTAACATGGTTTCAGTGTTTCATTCCGTTTATTATCAATATAGTTGTTGCTCTTGTTCTTCTTCTTGTTGTGGGTATCATCGCATGGCGTCATAACTATTGGTAATTTCTTTAAAAGGTCGGACAATTTAAAATTGTCTGACTTTTTTGTAAACAATACCGTGGCGCCGGTTCGGTTCTCAGAATTGACCGAATATTCTGATAATTTGTGCTAAGAAAAAAGAGTCAGAAAACTCTGACTCTCCTCTCAATTCGGACTATGCAATCTCGATGGCGTAAACCTTCTTCTTGCCCATGCCGAGTTCCGCTCCGTCAGCGGTGATGATGTCATTCATCTTGCGGAGTCTTGCGGATACCTTCGAAACGGTATAACCAGTGGCTTCCGCAATCTCACTGGCGGACTGCCAATCCGTAGTGAGGGCGTTGAAGATAACCTTGTCCGCCTCAATATCTTCCGGCTTCGGAGTCTTCGCCTTCTCCTGCCGCTTAACGTTTGCGGCGTCCATCTTAGCGAGTTCGGCAGTAGCGAATGCGGACAGTTCCTCGTTCTCGAGTGCGATAACGGCGTTCAGAAATTCTCTCTTAGTCATGGTGTTTACCTTTCTCGTGTAGGTCACGACCCTTTTTAACTCTTAGGGAGTTCCTGTCTCCCTCAACCTTACATCCATATTATATCATGGACTTTTTATTTTGTCAAGAGATTTTTAAAACTTTTTTTAAGTTTTTTTCGGAAGTCTTTTTTCTTCCTCTCTCAAGAACAATTATAGTATAGCAAAAGTTTTTTAATTTGTCAAGGTTTTTAGAAAAAAATAGAGAAATTTTTTACCCTTTTCAAAAGTAGATCTGGAGTCAAAGTTGTCAGACAATTTGTTCTATTCTGTCTTACTCACCGGGCGCCCGGTCATACTATGCGTTAATTCACAATTGTCAGACAATTCAATCTACCATACCGTGCGGACGCAAGATCGTTTTCAGAATTTTCAGAAAACTTCCGTTTATGTTCTGAAAAGAAAACAAAAAAACTACTTGATTTTTTCTTTAAATGTAGTATAATAATAACTGTCAGAAGAAAACTTGATAAAAGAAAGGAAACAAAACATCATGAAAATTATTATTTTCGACACAGAAACTACATCTCTTGACAAGCCGTTTGTATACAATATCGGATATGTTGTATTCGATACCGAAACGGGCAAAATTGACCTTGCGGAAGATTTTGTCATTGAGCAGGTTTGGCATAACTTACCGCTTTTTCAGAGTGCATACTATGCCAACAAAAGACCGCTTTACGTTAGCAGGATGAAGGCGAAAAAAGTACACATGGAAAAATATGGCTATGTTACTCAGCGGATGTGCCGTATTATCAAAAACTATAATATTGAGTGCGCTTATGCATATAATTCATCATTTGATGAAAAAGTATTCGCATATAATTGTGATTGGTTCAAAACTATCAATCCTTTTGAACTGATTCCAGTTTATGATATTCGGGGACTTGTCCATCAATCCATTGCAAAAACCGATTCTTTTAAAAATTTCTGTGAAGAGAATGGGCGTTTTACTGAAACTGGTAACTATTCCACGACCGCCGAAACCCTTTTCCAGTATATTACAGGAGAGACGGATTTTGAAGAAGAACACACCGCACTATCTGACAGTAAAATTGAACTTGATATTCTCATTCATTGTGTAGATACTTACGGCATGGATTATGCAAGAGAATACAAAACACTTAGAAGTGTTGAAAGGAGAAGCAAAAAAAGTCTGACAATTTACGACAAGGAATTGCAGGATACAATTTTTGAATGTGAGTATTTCAAAATTCGTCAGAAGAAAAGCGATGAAGGAATTGCAATAACAATTCAGTAAAGTTAAAAGAGGGAAAATCTTCCCTCTTTTCTTTTTATTTCAAATAGTCTGACAATTCTGAAAACGAATCTTCGACTCGGTAGCATTATCACAATTGTCAGAAAATTCTCTCTAACCGACCGGGCGCCCGGATGTACTTCCACAATTTTCTGATAATTGTACCGCGCGGGCGCCAGGAAATTTCTGGTAAAATCCGAAAATCTCTTGACTTTTTTAAAAATTTATGGTATAATATATATAGAAAGTGAGAAAAGTTGTCAGAAAATTACAACATTAAAAAATTTCAATTTTTCTCTTGACAGATTAATCTATAGGCGTTATAATAAGTTGTAATCAAAAATAAGGGAAACAAGAAAGGTAGGTAGTTTATGGCTATTAGTCGCAAAGCAGAACGTGAAATTCTTAAATCTGAGTATCTGCACAAGATTATTGAACTGTTCAAGGACGATGAACAGGTACTGCGTGTCAAGTCCAACGAGATTTCTTTCCCTGTCGTGGGATGTGAGGGTAACGAGGATTTCATCGTTATCACTGTAAAGGTTCCCACGGGTGCGAATAAGGGAATGGAACCGTATGACGGTTTCGCCATGGCCGAGGAGTACGAGATGAATCTCAAGGAAAAGGCCGAGAAGGCCGAGAAGGCAAAAATTGCCAAAGAGAAGAAGAAGGCAAAGGATGCCGAGGTCAGACGCAAAAAGGCAGAAATTGCCAGCAAAGCAGAATAGTCTGACAATTGGGAGAGGAAACTCTCCCTTTTCTTTTTATTTTGAATTGTCAGACTATTATAAAAAATTTACCGGCGTTCCGGTACTGTTATGAAATTATTCGTAATTGTCAGACTATTCGTTTAATTATGGAATAAATTTTTTTCAATTTATTTTCAAAAAATAATTGACAGATTGAAAATTTTTTGGTATACTTTAGATACAGAAAAAGAAAGGAGAAAGAAAGTATGAATACTTATCTCGTAACTATCAATGGCTATTTTAGTACCATTATTGACTGTGCGTGTAGTGCTATCGCAATTTCTACGGCAATCGATTATTTTTCCGAAGTCGATGACACAGAAGTCGCAGAAGTAAAAGTAGAAAAGATTTCTTGGTAAAAGTCTTGACAACACTTCATAGATATAGTATAATCTATATAGAAAGAAGGAGGTAACAGTTATGACAGGAAGAGATTTGATTATGTATATTCTTGAACATGGTTTGGAAGATGCTATTGTATGTTCTTCCGAAGAAGGTAATGAATATGAATTAGAACCGAAAGACATCATTTATTATGGATGGGTTAGCGATGACGGAACACTCGGAAACAATTTGTGTATCGGTTAGGAGATAGAAATGGTTAAATACTTTTGCGATATTTGTAACAAAGATATAACTAATGAAACGCAGTTTAACTGTGCAATTCTTTATGAACGTAAATTTACAATTTATAATCATAAAATCGCAAACAGAAAAGACTTTTGCCTTTGTGAAGAATGCAACAATAAAATGATAGAAAAAATTAAAACAATTCTTTAAAAGAAGGGAGATAAGAAATGGAACTGAAATTTGAAACCAAATACAAACTTGGCGATTTGGTTAATGTAAAAGAAAATGAATATGTTTATGAGACTTGTCGAATCTGTGATGGAAAGAAAATGATACGGATAAAAAACAAAGAATTTTTCTGTCCCGAGTGTTCTGGTACAGGAGTAAACAATTATGGAGAATTGAAAACTAAATACGAAGAAAGAAAAATCGATAGAATAGATTGTACTTTTACAAAAAGGAATGATGAAATTAAAATTAAATATGTTTATAAATCAGAACTTCTTAGAAGGGATGGAACTAATGCAGGTTGGCATTCATTTTATGAAGATGAAATCGCAGGATTAGTTGAAGAATAAAGAGAGACACAAGTCTCTTTTTTTTATTGTTTCGAATTGTCAGAAAACTTAAAAAACGAAACCGTGGCGCCGGTATCTCTTCCGGAATTTTCTGACAATTGTTTTGTTGTACTCTTAATCCAAATTTTCAGAATCTTTTGAATTTCCAGAATCTTCCGAATTTTCTGACTCGCGCGACCAGTCGAAATTTGCGCCCATATGTCAAATTTTCTCGGGAGCTGCGTCGGCACGTAAGGAGCTGCGAAACAGCAGCTGCGTTGGGGAGCTGCAAAAGGAGCTGCGAATTTATTAATTCGTTCCGTGGGAGCTGCGTCTTAAAATTTGACAAAAATTTTCAAATTTTCAGGGAGCTGCGTTTGGAAATTTGACAGGAAAAATCAAATTTTTAAAATTAAATTAAAGGAGCTGCAAAACTTGATTTTAAAAGTCAAATTTTGTGGCGTGCTTCCATTGGAGCTGCATCTTGTATACAGTATACACGGCGCAGATTTCCCCGCCTCTCGAAATTTGAGAAATCCAGAAAATCCCGGTATAATATATATGTAAGATGAAGAGAGGGAAAAGAGACTTCCCCAAAGTAACTGGGTGGCGACCAACGCCGAAAGGATTCAAAATGACTAAGAGAGAAATGTACGAAGCAATCATCAACGGAACCATCACTGAAGACGTTATCGCTACGGCGCAGGCTGAACTTGAGAAGCTGGACGCCACCAACGCCGCGCGGGCTGCTAAGGCCGCAGAGAAGGACGCTGCTAAGGAGCCGCTCCGTCTGGAGATTCTGGCGCAGCTGGGTGACGCTCCGAAGACCGCAACGGAAATCGCATCCATTCTCAACGTTGGGCGTGAGGAAATGCTTACCGTGCAGGGCGTGAGCGCGCAGTGCAGAAAGCTGGTCAAGCAGGGCAGAGCGAACGTCGAGGACGTTAAGATTCAGGGCAAGGGTATGCAGAAAGGCTACACGCTCTAATCCATCCAACACACGGAAGAGAACTTCGGTTCTCTTCTTTTTTTTAAACTTATTGCGTGAGAAAATTTGACGAAAAAATTCAAGTTTTGGAAAGGAAAAGAAAAATTTTTTCAAAGAAAACGTCTATTGTACGTACAAAAACTTCGTTTATTACGTACTTATTACGTACTTAAACAAACCTTTCGTTCCGCCTTATTTACGTATAAGCAGCTGGAAAATTTGACTTGGCACGAAATTTGCGGCAGCCACATTTATCTACCGCTCACTACAATTCTTATAATCAACCATCCACTCAATCCGTCTTCATCCCTTACCTAATGTCCCTTGAAAAAACTGCGTTTTCCCTCAGTCGCCGCAGTCCTTCCCCTCCCAAAACACCAAGGTCGGCTTGTCGTGACACCAAACCACTAACTTTTTGCGGGTTACTTGTACGTACATTCCCCTTTATGTACGTTCTTTTACGTTCATGTACATAGACTCCCCTTTACGTACGTATTCTCCCCTTTATATACGTTAACCCCCCTTTACGTACGTAATGACATTTTATGTTCCATTTCCCTTACCCTTTCCCT
>Ga0247609_10003578_pt1 | contig 15727 bp, 13 predicted proteins | sample 172DNAGHGlowgp2_FD_193487 | JGI IMG/M metagenome (GOLD analysis project Ga0247609, IMG submission 193487) | Sheep rumen microbial communities from Palmerston North, Manawatu-Wanganui, New Zealand - 1728 DNA GHGlow gp2 | ecosystem: Host-associated > Mammals > Digestive system > Stomach > Rumen ...
CAGGATCCGACATGTCCAGTTTCTCATAGGCATAAGACAGTAGTTTAGATGTGGGCAAAATAACGCCTCTGGCCAGACCAACTCTTCCGGAATCTAAATGGTACGCAGCCCGTTTCAGTCTTGCCTCGACAGAATCCAGGTTTTTTACGCCATAGTTATGGACGCTGCTGTCCCCCCTCTGTACATAAAAATACAGCGGCTCCGAAATAACACTGACTGTTCTGACATGCTTCATGTACTCCGTAAAGGCTAAACTGTCCTCTGCGTACTTTCCTTCCTTTAATCGAAGCTCTTTCCAAGCTTCTGCTTTGAAAAGCTTGTTAACCAAAGACGTAGCTAACAGGTAAAAGCCTTCTGATTCCCAGCGCCATACGGTCTCTTGTCCCACCACACCATCTTTCTGTGCCATCGTCTTTGGATGATCGAGATCGTTTTGCTTTATCTCCTGATATCCACAGACTGCAAGATCCGTGTGATCCTCTGTAAGTCTCCGATACAGACGCTCCAGATAGAACGGCGAAACATAATCATCACTGTCAACGAATGCGATATATTCGCCCTTTGCATTGTCAAGCCCAAGATTTCTGGCTGTGGATTGTCCTCCGTTTTGCTTATGAAACACCTTTACTCTTGCGTCCTGCGCCGCATAACGATCACAGATCTCCGGGCATTTATCCGGTGAGCCGTCATCAATCAAAAGCACTTCAAAGTGATCATAGGTCTGCGCAAGCAGAGAATCCATGCATTTAGGCAGATATTGCTCAACTTTATAAACCGGAACAATGATACTGATCAGCGTATTATCATCCATTATGTAGATTCTCCTTGATCTGTGTTGTACTGATCTCCGGTGTTCTTGGAAGATAGACAACCTCTACACCTTCGTCGCGCAGGAAGTCAAACTTACCCTCCCAATCATTGCCCATCACGAAGGTATCTATATGATACTCATGCATATCTGTTTTCTTCTGCTCCCAGTTTTCTTCCGGTATGACGAGATCTACATAGCGAATCGCTTCCAGGAGAGATTTACGCTGCTCATAGGAAAAATAACACTTCTTTTGTTTTGCGTTCCAATTGAACTCGTCAGTAGACAACGCCACGACCAGGTAATCTCCAAGCGCTTTAGCCCGACGAAGGAGATTAATATGACCGTAATGGAGCAGGTCAAAGGTTCCATATGTTATTACACGTTTCATAAATCACACTTTACCGTCATTTCGTTCAAGCGCCTCTTGAATGATTTTCACACAGCGCTCGCAGTTACCCGCGTCCTGATAAACATTTACCAGATTATTTACCCGTTTTCTCTCTTCCCTGAACGCATCGGTTCCATCCGTCAGATGCTCAAAGAAGCTGATAAAATCCTCCAGAGAATAGATTTTCTCACCCGGCATATAGTCCAGCGGATTATCAAACACAAAGCCCCTGTTCTCTCCGTATTCATCCATATCGTCGATTGCGAAGCCGATAGGACGATCCAGAAGCAGATAATCAAAATAGACGCTGGAATAATCTGTGATCAGCGCATCCATTTGTCCAAGGAACGAATACAGCGGGATACCGGCATCCCGCAGATGCTCATCCGTCAGCAATACGATGTTCTTGTTCACTGCAAAGTCGACGTAATCATCAAAGGCCTTCTTCTGCAAAGGATGCGGCTTTACAAAAAGCTTGATTCCGAGTCTTTCCAACGCCGCGTTTAACTGCCCTGCGGATTCGCGGTCAAGGATCGGTATGTCTTTTTTTGTCTCCTCTTTCTTCAAGCCATGTCGATAGGTCGGCATCCAGATCACATTTGTTTTTTTCAGGTCAAAGCCTTTCAGATCAACGCTGCGAAACAAATCATCGTTGCGTGGATTTCCATTCAGCACCAGTTTTTCCGGCACTGTTTCAAAAGAAGACAGCATTTCCTCCCTGAACAGGTCTGAAGCTATAAAAATGTGCGTATAGAGAGAGCCGTAATCCAAGCCCTTTGTTTTGTTAAGACATTTCAGCGGGCTTCCGTGCCACAATTGCAGGCTGACCTGGTTTTTTGCAGGCTTTATTCTAAAACGCTGCAAAAAAGAGTCCACCAGTACCTTGCTCGTCATCAGTTCATACAGGATGTTCATTGTTGACACTTTTTTAATTTGAACGCCCGGCCTCAGATCATACTGCATTGTTTTATCCGCAACGCACACAGCATCGAATTCCGTGTTTTCATTTACGTACCGAAACAATGCTTCCGTATTGTCCTTCAGTACAGAGCCGCCGTAAAAAAAGATTTTTCTTTTTTTGGGGATGATTTGATTCAAAAGGGAGAGTCCCTTTGTTTCTATCTTCCGAATAATCTTCTTCATTTTATTCCTTTCAAGGACGCTCTTCATTCCTCATAGCCTGGGCTCATGGGCATTCCGGGACGATCTTGTAAAATCATTTTATAGGCATTTAAACCGTCTATGCTTGTTGCCCAAAGCAGAGCAAACATTGTGGCCAGTTTGTCTCTATGGCGCGCGGCAGTGCCGGTGTTGCTGACTCCCCAGCCGAAAACGAAAACGGTTGCCATGGCCACTAACATCAGCGCAATTACTACTCCGCGATTTGGTACTCGTTTTCTCCAATAGACTCTGAAAACGCTCCAGCACACCGTAAGATAATATAGAGAGCTAAAGAAGAACATGATAATATCTCTTATTCCGCGCCACTGCCACGGTAGTGGAGAGAACAAAAAATAAAACATTCTAAGAGGGGTAAACAAAATAAGGCTGAAAATATTATTGCTGTTACCAACATATTGGGCGTACGCCGAATCTCCTTGGTCACGCATATTTGCAACATCTTCAAGAGACTCAACATCCTCGAACTTTCCTAAAAACACTTCTTCGTTTCTTGACAGTAAAAAGGCAGACCCCAACAGCAAAATTACAGCCAACAAGATTCCTCTGATATTTGCATGTACTTTTTCCCTGTGATTATCATAGAGCATTAAAACCACAATATAACCGACCAAAACAGCGATCGAACCGCTGTGAAATGCACTTGCCGGCAAAAGAAGCGCAGCAGCAAACACAAAATGCAGGATATTCTTCCTCCTGATCCAACAGGCAAAATGATAAATGGAAATTGACAAAAACATCGTTATAATAGATTCACGCATAAAAATGGAAGATACAATTGCGAAATGCGGTAAAAGACAGACGATTTGAAAAACACGCTTTTTTACCCGGTCTGAGATCAGCAGCTCATTCATCGCATAAGCAAGGTACACCAGGCTGACAATCGATAACAGCATCAGTAAATACTGCGCATAGAGCCGGTTTATGCCAATAACGCGAAACAGCAGTCCCATAATCTTCGGAAACAGTCCCCTCGTCCATCCTCCATATCTTGCATAGGAAATTGCACCATAGTAGAAACTGACTGCGTCACCACCGCTTTGAGGAAGGACAAAGATCCTGCGTCCGAAAATATCGAAATATAACAGAAACAGTCTGAATAAAAAACCCAGTATTATACTATTACGAACTGTTCCGATGCGTTTATTCTGGAGCAACGAGGCAAGCACCAAAAAAGATGACAGGATAATCAGGACAGATGCAAAAGCAAACCCGACATCTACCAAATCGCTCTGTACAATGTTAATACCGGCAAGAATAGCTACTTCTAATAGTATTCCAACAATAGCAATCATATATCGTTACCATTCTCTTCTTTCAAACGATATGCAAGTAAAAATCCTCAAGCCATTTTGCTGTGGTCTGGATATCGTAACCGGCATCGATGATTTTTTGCGAGGTATTTTCCCGTTTCGTACGGTCGTTCAGGATTGCGTCTGCCCAGGTTTCCGGCGAATTAAGGGGGAGATATTGGCAAAGTCCTGTAATATCCGCTTCTTTAGTTACCGTTTCACTCACAAAGCACGGCAGGCCGGAACCCTGGGCCTCAATTAAGGTAACCGGAAGCCCCTCAAAAACAGAGGGCAGCAGAAAACAATCCATCGCCTGTAAAAGATCCGGGACATCGCTGCGTACTCCTGTCAGGATCACACTGTCCGAAAGGCCTTCTTCCCGAAGCTTTTGTTCGATCTCCGGCCGCAACCTGCCATCGCCTACCCACAACAACTTCGACTGTTGGTTTTTTTGATGAACTATCTTAAATACCTCAATCAGTACAAAGGGGTTTTTTACAGCGATAAGGCGAGCTACGGTACCTAAAACATACTCGTTCTTTAGTTGAAATTCTTCTCTGTATTCCCGTCTTACCGCGGGGTTAAACATAAAACGTTCTGTATCGATCGCATTATTTAATACAGTAAATTCTCGATGGGGAAAGAGCCATTTCCCCGCCTCCTGTGAACAGGCAAAGCAGAAATCTGCATCTTTTTCCACTGATTTCAGCATCAGTTCTTTGATGCGATTGTTCGTTTTGGAAGTATGTGCATGCACAATCGTGCTGCATCCGGCACGTTTTGCAACTGAGAAAAATGCAGATGCCATTGTAAAGAAATGACAGTGGATTATCCGGTGTTCCGGATGCTGTGTCAAATGGCGTTTCCACCACTTACAGTACTGAAAATGATTATAAAGGCGATATCTGGGCGCTTCGTAAATCTTTCCGCCCAAGGCAACAATCTCATCCTCATATGCGCCTTTAGCCGGCGAATGCTTGACAAAATCGAACTGTACTTTTTCTCTGTCGATATGACGATATAAATTCATGCACATGGTCTCCGCACCACCGCGGTTAAGGGTGGAAAAGACACAGAGAACGCGAAGAGGTTTACTCGCCATTTTTATTCCTCCAAATCAATCCAGTCTCCCAGCCTCCGCTCCCATTCGATCGGGTTAAGCAGATAAAGGCCACCGCCGGCGAAAAATGTGTATTCTCCGAAATAAATTCTGCCATTGATGCAATACAGTTCGATTCGAACAAATTTGATTCCCTTTGACAATTTTGCAGCCAATTTCTTCATTTCTTCAAACTTTTCCGGCTTTTGAATGTTCTTGTCGGAATTTGGGTGAGTACTCCGCATATCAAGCCAGTTGAAATCCATATCAAAGAAATCGCACTTCACACCTGTATTGCGATCGGTGGCCACCAAAACTATTCGCGGTTCCCCATTGAAGCAGTAGAATTTATAGTCTTCAATACTTTCATCAGGGTGTTTTTCATCGACCATGAGCTGCTGTGCCATAATACAAGGTTCGATCCCCTTGTAGGCATACTCTCTCCCTGCATAGAAATAGTCCTGCTTCACTCGGTAATCGAAATGCTTTTTCAATTTCGCCATATCCGATGCCGAGAGCTTCGATTTATCTCGAATAACCTTTGTGCTGCCGGAGTCGTGGTTGCACTTTAAAACGAATGCGTCAGGCAGTTTATCAAAGTCGATCTCATCAAATGTCTTCCAATGTCCCAGAAGCGGGAAATTATATTCATCGCCGATGCGCTCTTTTACCTGCTCGCGCACCGCAAGCTTATCCACATAGTTTTTATATTCCGGGTGAATATCGTGCAGCTTCATCCATTGCTGTTTCTCGCTGAACAAGGTCGGGTTTTTCAGATTCAGGACACGACCGGTCGCCGTATAATAAAACAGTCTGATATATAATTCATCCGGAAGAAAGGAAAGATACATCCGTAGCTTTCTGCTGAGGTTTCGCGGCAGCATATATTTTATGCTCATGTTCTTTCTCCTGTTACAAATTCTCCCTGTACCACTCGATTGCCGCTTCAATTCCGCGGTCGAAGCTCCATTCCGGATCATAGCCCAGCATGGTTTTCGCCTTGGAAATGTCCGCGTTGGAGTGTTTGATGTCTCCCCTGCGGTCAGGGCCGAAGTTCGGCTCCACATCCACACCGAGGGCTTTGGTCAGGCCGTGGTAAATGTCCAGCAGGTATTCACGACCGCCGTAGGCAATGTTGAAGGCCTCTCCTGCGGCCTCATGCGGGGCAAGGCAGGCTTTCAGGTTCGCTTCGATTACGTTCTCGATATACGTGAAGTCGCGGCTCTGCATGCCGTCGCCGTTGATGGTCGGCGTCTCGCCGTGCAGAAGCTGCTTGATAAACTTCGGGATCACGGCGGCGTAAGCGCCGTTCGGGTCCTGGCGGCGGCCGAAAACGTTGAAATAACGCAGGCCATAGGTATCCAGGCCATAGTGCATGGTGTACTGCTTGGCCCACTCCTCATCGCACATCTTGGTCAGCGCATAGGGGGAAAGCAGGTTTCCTTCCCTGCCCTCACGCTTGGGAAGATTCGGCTCGTCACCGTAGACGCTGCTGCTGGAGGCATAGACGAACTTTTTCACGCCGCTCTGACGCGCGGCCTCCATCATATTCACCGTGCCGAGGATGTTGTTGGCGCAGTAGAATACAGGCATCTCAATGCTGCGCGGCACGCTGCCCCAGGCGGCCTGGTTCAGCACATAATCCACGCCGTCACAGGCCTTCAGGCAGGTATCCAGATCCTTGATATCGCCCTTGATAAAGGTATACCGGGGGTTTTCAAGAAACATGTCCACATTCGCCTGCTTGCCGGTGGAAAGGTCGTCCAGGCAGCGCACGCGATAGCCCATCTTCAGCAGTGCTTCGCAGAGGTTTGAGCCGATAAAGCCCGCACCGCCCGTCACGAGGAAGGTGCTGTTCTCCGGAAATTTGACGTTTTGATAGCCCATTACAGTCTCCAGTAGCGGTAGCCCGCCGTCTCAAATTGATCTTTATTCAAAAGCCCCTTGACATCAAGCAGAAGCTTTTCACCGCGGAACAAACCGGCCATGCTCTCGGGCGTAAAATCCTTGAAAGCATCATGCGACACCGCCAGAATGATGGCATCCATGTCGTGGACCGCTTCCATCCCGTCAAAACGCAATCCGTAAATGCGCTCAGCTTCAGCCGCATCCGCCACGGGATCGGCAATTACAGGAGTAATGCCGTACTCCTTCAGCTCGTTTACAATGTCAATCACACGGCTGTTGCGCGTGTCCGGGCAGTTCTCCTTAAAGGTAAAGCCGAGGATCGCCACGCGTGCACCCTTGACAGGCTTGTCCGCCGCGATAAGCTGCTTGACGCAGCTCTCGGCGACGTACCTGCCCATGTCGTCATTAATGCGGCGTCCGGCCAGGATCACCTGGCTGTGATAGCCCAGCATATCGGCCTTATAGGTCAGATAATAGGGATCAACGCCGATGCAGTGTCCGCCGACAAGCCCGGGGAAGAACTTGAGGAAGTTCCACTTCGTCCCTGCCGCCTCCAGCACTTCCTTTGTGTCAATGCCCATGCGATGGAAAATAATAGAAAGCTCGTTCATAAAGGCGATGTTGATATCGCGCTGGCTGTTCTCAATCACCTTGGCTGCTTCGGCAACCTTGATGGAAGACGCTCTATGCACCCCGGCGTCAACAACGAGCTCGTACACCTTTGCCACACAATCCAGTGTTTCGGCATCCATGCCGGAGACAATCTTTTTGATTGTGGTCAATCTATGTACCTTATCGCCAGGATTAATACGCTCGGGGCTGTATCCGATTTTGAAGTCCACGCCGCATTTCAGGCCGGATTCCTTCTCCAGGATCGGGACACAGATCTCCTCCGTCACGCCGGGATAGACTGTGGATTCGTATACCACGACCGCGCCCTTTGTCAGGTTGCGCCCCACGATGCGCGAGGCATTCTCCACCGGGAAAAGATCAGGGGTCTTGTCCTCTTTGATCGGCGTCGGCACGGCGACGATCAGAAAGCTCGCCTCACGCAGGCGGGTTTCGTCGGAAGTGAAGTCCACCGTAGTTTTCGAGATAGCCTCGTCGCCCACCTCATGCGTGGGATCGACACCGGATTTATACTGCTGGATGCGGCGTTCATTGTGATTAAAGCCAATCACCTTGACATGCTTGGCAAATTCCACCGCAATGGGCATGCCCACATAACCGAGACCGATCAGGGCCAACTTTGCTTCGCCCGATACCAGGCGGTCATACAGCGTGTTGATTTCCTTCACTTTTCGTGCTCCTCTTTTCCCTTCACAAGGCCCATAAAGCGCAGCATAGCAGCGTTTACCTTGCGAACATCATATTTTTCTTCACAATACCGGCGGCCTTTTTCACCCATCTCCGGTATTCGATTCCAGTTTTTGATAAACCAGCGTATTTTTTCTGCCAGCGACTCCACATCTCTCGTCGGGACGAGGAAGCCTGTCTCACCGTTGATCACCGTGGAGCGACACCCTTGGGTATCTGTCGTAAGGATGGGGCGCCCCATGGCCATGGCCTCCAGCACTGTACGCGGTGTTCCCTCACGGTAGGAGGGCAGCACATACACGCCGCACTGGCCGTAATACGGCCGCACCTCACTGGTTTCTTCAAAGCGTTCAACCGTGCCGTCAGCCTCGAAGCTCCGTATATAATCCTCCGGCAGCGCATCCTGCATATCGGTTTCTATTTTGCCAAGCAGGAAGAAGAGCACTTCCGGGAAATCCTTCTTTACGAGCCTTGCGGCCTCCAGATACTCGCCCACGCCCTTGCTTTTGAGCAAACGAGATAACATGAAGAAGGAAGGGGCGTCAGGCAGCGGCACAGGCTTAAAGCGCTCTGTGTCCACCCCAGAGCCGTTGACTACCCGGCACTTGTCAGCGCTCACCAGATGGCGCGAGGTGAATTCGTCCCGGTCATCCGTGTTTTGGAAGATCACCCTGTCCGATACGCCCAAACCGACGCGGTAGAGACTGCGCACAATAAGACCAAGAACCCGTGCCTTCGGTGTCGTGGCGATGAAGGTATATCCGCCGCCCGTGATCATGCTGTTGATATTCTTTACACCCGCAAGCTTTGCGGCAATCGAGCCGTAAATCACAGGCTTGACGGTATACCCAAGGGTCGCGTCCGGCTTTTCCTGTCGCATGAGCTTTTTCAAGGCGCGGCAGTATTTCAGGTCGCTTTTTATACTGGTTCCGGTCTTGTTCATCGGGATCTCAATAAAACGAGCGCCAAGCGCTTCGATTTTGTCCACGTCGGTCTGATCAGGCCCGGTGACAACGACCTCATAGCCAAGCGCCTCGATTTCCCGAACAAGCTCCCCGCGGAAGTTATAAACTGTTCTGTTTTTTGGTGAGATCAGGAGAAATTTCATATCTAAACTCTTCAATAATCAATAGTAAAAATAACACTTACAGGAAATGGCAAATTCTATAATATAGGCCTTCCAGTTTTATTCTTCTTCCAGCAAAATATCCATTGTGTACATCATAATTAATTGATGCAAACTTAGGCTCATTTATTAGGATTGTCGCTTTATTTACCCCATCATTTTTTCTAAATTCATGTGGGAACCACAAAAACATGTCCATTAATTTACGATTGTTCATCGGCATTGTGACATTAAAGTTAAAAACTTGCTGTTCCATAGTAACAGTTGTTCCATTAGAGCCAAAACGATATTCCCAATAAAACATATCCGTATGCTCATAATTAAAAGGTGGATTTAACAATCCAGTTTTCTTCAAATACTGTTTGTATGCTGCATCATTTTGACGTAATAAAATCGGAGTTCCAACAAAACGTGTTTGAAAAACGCTAAAATCACGTGGTGTTAGTTTGTTAGGCAACCTAAACCCATATCTTTTTTCCCAGTAAGCTCTTCCAATCTCAGATGCCCAGGATTTAAGCTCAACATCAAAATCATTCAATGAACTCAAAAAGTAATATTTCCGTATCTCATGCTCGGGAGGCGTATGCATATATGCTTCATTATGGGAAATGATCGTCTTAAATAATTCAAAGTTTGGAATATTCTGATTACTATCTGTGATTGGATATACTGTATGCTCAAGTCCAAGAGAATCACATATTTTATGAGCTGCATCAGCATCGTCTTTTTCTTGTGCTTTGCAGAAAAAGCTATAATAATAGAAATCTTTATATCTGCCATTTGAGGCAGCAAGAGTCGTTCTGCTGTCCAAGCCGCCAGACAGTGAGATAGCAGGCTTCTTCCATTTATCAGCGCATAGATATACACTGTTTCTTATCGTTTTTGCAATTGTCTCTAATGTCTCCGTGTCAGTTGGAAGGACTTCTGGATGATCTCTCAATGGATAAAAACGAGTTAAAGAAAAAGCATCATTCGAAAGACGTACATAGACATTTGGCCCAAGTCTACGCAGTTCTTGAAAAACAGTAAGATCTCCGGGTAAATATTTAGTTCCAAAGTGATTATAAGAATAACTGTTACATAGCCTTTTAATGAATTTATTTTCTTTAGGGCTAGAAATATCAGCCAGGAGCTGCGCATGTGATAAAAAATAAACATTTCCCATGCACGAACCGTAAAAACACGCTTCCATCGCTGTGCAATCCTGGACAAAAATAATCTCACGAGAATTGAATATGCCAATAACGAAGATTCCAGTCAGTTCATTTATGTATTCAAAAAAAGCATTGATTCCTTGTTTATACAACAATAATGCTTTCTTAATTATGGTTTTCTCGTCTATTTCCCCCGAAAAGGGGTTATATGCATGCCCAATTAATATAATTGTATGTTCTGTGTCTTCTTCACGAAAAACAAAAATGGATTGATCACGATGTACATATGCCACATAGTTTCTATTAACATTATATTTTTCCCAATTTCCGTAAAAAGGATAGCTATCTAGCGGAATACTGCCATTTGTTGTAACAACATATCCTCTTCTAAAAAGAAGATGTTGAAATTGTACATTCTCATCCAAGTTGGCTTTCAAGCTGTTTTTTGCAACTTCAGAATTCATTTCTATCCTTCCTCAGCAACGAATATTTTTAGTTTGTTGTTTATCACCCTTGTTAGTCTCTCCCCATTTCCCTCGCTCACGAAAGAATTGTGCGGGGTCAGGATCACGTTTTCGTGCTCCCATAGGGGGCTTGAGATCGGCAAGGGCTCCTTTTCAAATACGTCCAGCACCGCACCGGTGAGACGGGACAGCTGCGGCAGCAGCGCTTCTTCATCAACGAGGCCGCCGCGGGCAAGGTTTACAAGTACAGCGCCTTCTTTCAGGCTTTGCAGGCGCATGTCATTCATGATATGTTTAGTCTCAGCGTTCAGGCCCAGGCTCAAGAGAGCTATGTCCGCCATCGGAAGAAGCTTGTCCAGCTCTGTAAGCACGTGAATCTCATCAAAGTCAGGGTTCTCCCGCACCGTGCGGTTAAGGCCGATGACTCTGCAGCCAAAAGCCCGGAAGCGCCTGGCACACTCCGTGCCAACACTGCCGCAGCCGAGGATCAACACTGTTTTTCCGTTCAGTTCCATGAGTCCCCGATGCTTTTCCCATCGGCGGGCCTTCTGGTTCTCATAGAAGAAACGGCTTTGCTTATATAATTGCAGCACACCGGCGATGGCAAACTCTGCCATGGGGATGCTGTACACCCCTTGCGCATTGTGAATCTCTATTCCATGCGCACGCACATAGTCCAGATCGACGCGGTCATAGCCGGCACTGGTGAGCTGAATATAGCGAAGATTTTTGAAATTCTCTATCGGGTGGTTCAGAAACAGTCCGTTGCAGATCACACCCTCGACCCAGCTCGGATCACAGGGCAGGGCTTCCGCTTCCTGCGGCATGAACACGATCTTGTGCTTGGTTTCCGATTCCGTGAAATGCTCCTGCGCTTCGCGCCAGGCGCCGGTAATCAGAAGGTTCATGTTCCGTTCTCCGCTGCGACTGTTGCCCCGACATTCTCGTTGTCGTCGTTGCGCAGAACCTTCCAGATCGTAAGGAAGAAGATTTTGAGATCCAGTCCGAAGGACAGATGATCCACGTACCAGTTATTCAGCCGGATGCGCTCATGCCACTCCACACCCTTGCGCCCGTGGATCTGCGCCCAGCCGGTGATACCCGGGCGCACATCGAACATATGGCGCTGCTCGGGCGTATAGTCCTCAATCGGCCACGGATGGTAGGTCAGCGGCGGGCGGGGGCCGATAAGACTCATGGTGCCGTTGAGAATATTCACAAGCTGCGGAAGCTCATCAATGGATGTGGCGCGGATAACGCGGCCGACCCTGGTAACGCGCGCATCGCCCTTGCCGCTGTATACGCCGGAGCCGGTGTGCTCGGCGTTCTGCACCATGGAGCGGAATTTGTACATATCAAATTCCTGGCCGTGCAGGCCAAGACGGCGCTGTTTGAAAATCACAGGCCCCTCGCTGTCCAGCTTGATCGCGCCGGCCGTCAGCAGCATGACCGGGGACAGCACAATCAGGCTGCCCGCCGAAATGACCATATCAATCATCCGTTTTCCAAATTTTCTGTACATTCTCTGCCCTTCCTTATGATTCATTGCTTCTTGCCCGTGTGATCTGCGTGACGATGTCATCCACCGCCTTGCCGATCTCTGCCTTATTGCGAACGAATTCCTCCTGCGTAACGTCTGCCATGGACTGCTCGAAGTCTCGGAGATTTTCCATATTCTCGCGGAAAACCCAGTCGATTTCTTCAATGCTCTGAAGCTTCGCCTGGTCACAGAAGGTGCGTGAGAGGATCACACGGGTCGAACCGAGCCGATAGTGCTCCATGATGATCTTCTCAGCAGGCAGCAGCCCGTCGCCCAGTCTGGCAATGCCGCCGAAGCCGTACGGGATGCCCGCTTTTTTGAACTTATTGCACAGCATTTCCACGGTACCGTTAGCGAGAAGCTCAAACATAAAGGTCAATCCATAGGAAATGCTCAGGTCATTAAGACCGATATGGATCTCATCAAAGCGGCGTTTCAGAACCTCATCCACGCACTCGACCGCTTCCTTCGTTTCGAGAAGGAGCGTGGTTCTGCACCTGCCGTTGACAGCAGCGAGGAAGTTGTCCACCTCCTGAACCGTCTTCCAATAGGGCAGCATAATGATGTCCGCCCCGTTTTCGATCACAGCGTCAATCTCTGCCTGTGAGCCCTCATGCCAGGAGTTTACACGGACAAGCATCTCCGCTCTGGTCAGCAAGGGTTTGATGGCCGCGATATCCGCAATCGTGTGGTGGGACTTGACGGTGTTCATGTTGTGCTGGCGTTCTTCTTTGCCGAGCGTTTCAAGATCGACCCAGATGCGGTCAACACCATATTTCTCCGCGACAAGCGCAACCTCCGGACGGTTCGTAATGTAAAAGGTAAGCAGCGGCGTAATCTTATGGGTGACGAGTTCAATCAGCAGTCGATTGCCCCGGAGTGTCACGCTCTTGACATCCTGCTTTCCGGGAAAGCTGTCCAGCGCGTCCTCTCCGTCACGGAAGTTCTGCTCTCCGCCTTCTGTCAGGATCGTGACCGGACAGAGCGTATGCTCCATGAGCTGCTGCAGGGAGAGAGTTCCGCTGTCTACCCGGAGCTGTCCGGAGTAGTCCTGCATCTCTATACCTGCTTCCTGGCACAGGTGCTTAATCTTCATCCTGGTCGACGCGGAAATTCTCGGATCGGCAATGACCAGACTTTTGACAGCGTATTTTTTGATTGCTTCCTCGGCTCCGTCCATACCGGGGATGACCGGCAGGCCGTCAAACAGTCTGCGTTCCTCGGTGCTGTGGGGATCGAGGACGCAAACCGGACGCAGCGCCGCATCTCTGTCGCTTTGGATCTGCCTGAGAAAAAAACGCGCAGTCTCCCCTGCGCCGACAATCATGACATTGAGCGAGGACGCGCTCTTTTGCGCGATCTTTGCCAGTTCGATCGTCACCATGCGGTAGGAAAATCTGCTGAGGAAGATAAGCACGAACTGGATTGACGCGCCGATCACGTAATACGTGATGGGCATACGATGTACCGGTGCCCCCCGGGAACAGAGCATGGAGCCAATCACCTGGATCACGCAGGTGACTGCGTTCGCCGTAATGACGCGGTTGATATCGCTGAAGCCCGCGAAGCGCCACATGCTGTTATAAAGCCTGAAACACCAGAAAACCGCAATACAGCAGACGGTATACCATGGCGCAAGCTTCAGGAAAATGGGCATATACACAGGCCAGGCGATATTGAATTCACGATTAACATAAAAGCGAAGTAAAAGCGCCATGAAATAGGAAAAATTGACCGCGAAGATGTCAAACACCAACAGCACGATCGTCAGGGCTGTGCGTCTGAGCAATTCGCTTTGTTTTGTGCCATTCTCCATGCCTGCGCCCCCGTTTCTCACGTATCGCCAACAAGAAATAGACGATAGCAAATATTTCAAGTTTACATAAAGTTTACATAAAATTGTAATAAAATTTCCCCGTTTTTTAATCTTTTGCATTATACCACATTTGATTGCGGTGTACAACACAAAATATAGGGAGAAAGTAGACAATTTTATGGTGCACTTTGTCCAGACTGCTTAAAATAACTATAGAAAGCAAGGAAAACCCACTCCACTCCCTTTATCCCCCAAATCGCCCGATTCGGCCGGGAATTATGGATCTGCAAGCCTGCTGTGGTGACGTTCCGCAAAATATGAAGTGTCTGTTGCGCATATGTTTTTTTGAAGGAGGGATGAGCTATGAAGAGCAATCATCTTTTGTGCCGACACAGCGCGGCCTTGCAGGCGCTTATGATGCTGGCCGCAGTTGTACTTATTTTCTGGACAGTGAACACTCCGGCCGTTGTCGGGGTCTCTGCCTCAAAGCGGGAGCTGCCGGTCTACTGCGTGCAAAGGGATGAAAAAATTGTTGCCCTGAGCTTTGACGCAGCCTGGGGCAACGAAGATACGCAGACACTGATCGACATTCTGGATCAGTACGGCGTCCATACTACTTTTTTTGTAGTCGGCGACTGGGTGGAAAAATACCCGGAATCCGTCCGGGCGTTGGCAGAAGCCGGCAACGAAGTCATGAACCACTCCTCCAGCCACGCGCATTTCTCCGCGCTCAGCACAAATGAAATCCTTGCCGACATTTCAGCCTGCAACGATAAGCTTGAAGCCATTACCGGCGTTCGTCCGTCGCTGTTCCGCTGTCCCTACGGGGAATACGACGATCACGTGATCAAGGCCGTCAATTCTCTCGGCATGTCCGCTGTCCAGTGGGATGTGGATAGTCTCGACTGGAAGGGGATCTCGGCCGATCAGATCACACGCCGGGTACTCGACCGGGTGCAGCCGGGCAGCATCGTGCTTTTTCACAACGCCGCCGAACACACGCCGGAGGCCCTGCCCGGGATTCTGGAGGCCCTGCTCGCCGACGGCTACCGCGTTGTACCCATCTCGGAAATCCTGCTGGACGGCGATTGCTTCATCGACAGCACCGGCAGACAGTGCAGACGATAATAAGATCAGGGCTGTCCGTACAGGGCAGCCCTCGGCCTATCTGATCCCTCCGTTTTTGAACAGTTTGAAAAATTTATCCGCTTTCTTGTAACGGTATGCATAATCTGGTATAATAAAGTATATTTTATTTACCAGGAGGCCTTCCATGTCAAAAATATTGCGCGGCACGTTGGCTTTGCTTCTTTGCCTTTTCTTATGTCTGTGTGCTCTTCCCCCCGCGTTTGCGCAGGAGACAGAAAGCAGTGAGGCATCTATTGCGTCCAAGGGCTCTGCCGTGGAACGCTACGCCATGGTATACTTTTTAAGTGATGTGACACAGGATCTGGAAGGGCTCCGCGTCTACGACGACGGCGGGCAGCTTTGTCGGCCGGTCACCGATACCGATACCGGCAAACCCGATTACAGCACCTATCAGGTCCTGCCCGGGAATTACACATATGCATACCATGATGAGGATGGACGCTTTGAGGATCTTGAGGGCAGCTTTTCTGTCGGCGCCAATACC
>Ga0247609_10003580_pt1 | contig 15720 bp, 14 predicted proteins | sample 172DNAGHGlowgp2_FD_193487 | JGI IMG/M metagenome (GOLD analysis project Ga0247609, IMG submission 193487) | Sheep rumen microbial communities from Palmerston North, Manawatu-Wanganui, New Zealand - 1728 DNA GHGlow gp2 | ecosystem: Host-associated > Mammals > Digestive system > Stomach > Rumen ...
TATTCTTTATAGAAAGGATTTTTTATGAAAGAATTTAGTATAAAAAAATTTAGTAATATTATAAAAAGAGGTAAATTAAAAATATATTTACCAGAAAAAATTACTATTAATGATAAAATGAATTCATATAATGATATGATTTATATTATGGAAAATAATTTATCATTCTTAAATGATGAATCTTATGATGAAGTTGAAGATCCATTTGATGCTATTCATTTTGGAGAAAATTTACCTAAAATGGTAACTGTTGCAAATATATTATCTAATATACTTGATTGTAAAAAATCAAATAATTTAGATGATTTATTTAAAAAAATAGATTATATCTTCTTTGATAATGATTTTTATAAAAATGAATTAACTGATTTGGGAATAGAAAAAGTTTTTTATAATAAAGCTACTGCTTCTTATCATGTCTATAAAATAATAAAACGGCTTTATAAATTTGCTAATATTAAACCATTTTCAGCATCAGTTAATTCAGAAGGTACTTCAATAATTCATAGATTTGATTATGTATTTCAAACTAGTTCTGGAGATTTTTATATGCTTGCGATAATATTTAATCCCGCTAATTTAGTAGATAGTATTTCATTCACTTATACTGAAAAGAAAGTTAATTTAAAAGGATATTTAGTTGAAAGTGGAAAACAGTATAGATGTATGGATAAAGCTGCAGAATTTATAGCTAAATATTTTAATAATAATTTTAAAGAAAAAATTAGTATATCAAAATCTAATGCAAAAATATTTAATACTAAAACTGTAATGATTATAAATGGAAAAATATAATTTTTAAGGAAAAAAATACAAATAAACAAAAATTTATAATTATAAGGAAGGAGTAGTACATATGCTTAATGTATATATTTCTCAACCAATGAGAGGCCTTCATAAATATGTGATTCAACTTACTAGAAATGAAGCTATGATGCAAATAAAAGATATGTTTCCTAATGAACAATTAGTGATTATTGATAGCTATTTTAAAGATGAACCAATTGATGCAATGCCAGTATGGTATTTAGGTAACTCAATTAAATTAATGTCTAAAGCCGATATTGTAGTATTTTGTAAAGGTTGGGAAACTGCTAGAGGCTGTTGTATTGAACATAAAGTAGCTGAAGATTATGGTTATAAAATTATCGAATTATAAAAATTTTCAAATAAAAATATAAAAAACAAATTTTTATTAGGAATTTTTTAAGATCTTTACTTAAACTTACTACAGATTTTGTATTCGTATTTTAGGTATTTATAAACGAACCTCCTTATCGTATATAAATGATATTTATCGAGCGCACACTCACTGTATACTTCTGACATAGTTATTTTTAAAATTCTTAATTTTAATTTAGACAGACACAGCAATTTTTAGAATAAAACAATTATTTTAAATAAAATGTAGGTAATAATCTATATTTTTAGATTTATGTAATATATAAGTTATATAAGTAAAGATCTTTTTCTGTCTAGTTTTTATTATAGACTCTAACAGCAAATTTTAATAGGAATAATAAATATATATTATATAAGAGTCTAGACATATGCTCATATAGACACGTACAGCAATATTTTTATAATAAGAATAATACTGAAAATTATTTGTAAATTGTATTTTATACAATTTGTGTCTAGGAGCATTGTGGGGGTATGGTGGAATTGGAAGACACAAGGGACTTAAAATCCCTCGATAGAAATATCATACCGGTTCAAGTCCGGTTACCCCTACCAGGTTTGATTAAATATTAGTATACTAATGTTTAATCGTTTCGGTGGAGTTCAATGGAAAACTTCTAAGCCGAATACTAAAAAAGTTATTCCCAACGCTTTGAGAGGAAGCGACTTGCAAGTTTTCTTCAGAAATGAAGGGTGGGAACTACCTTAGTGCCATTTTTTATGATCCTGTTTAGCTCAGTCGGTAGAGCGCTTGACTGTTAATCAAGATGTCACTGGTTCAAGTCCAGTAACAGGAGCCAATAAGGATGCCAATTAATAGCTTATATTTATTTTAGAATACGGTAAATATAGGCGGGCATAGGAAGTATTCTTAATATAATATGCCAATCCGTTTTCTATTCTTCATTTAACGGCTTGGCATAGCGCTTCATTTTGTTCTCACTATGGTTGGTGGAACATTTCGGTAAAAGTCCGATATAGATATATGAATGCTCAATGGAATAGCAGCTAGTTATTTTTATATAACATACTGTTTCATATATCTGAACTGCAAGAGCAGACTAATTAAGGATTGACGTGTGGCCACTTACGACAGTGTGGCTTTATGGCATAAAACACTCCTATCTTCTTTTAAGGAACTACAGATAAATAATTAATGGATTGCTGACCTCATTAATTATTTATGATTATGGCTGTAGAATGTAATAATTTGGGTTAGTTATTACAATTATTTTATTATTAAATTAAACCATGGTAATTTAATAATAAATTTATCAAAAAGTAGTTGATAAATTACTGCGGTAATTTAAAAATACCTATAGTTATATGATAAGGAGATTATATAATATGGTATTCTACTACCTAATATCGCGAACATTAGGTCCTTGACTAGGATATGATATGTATATTTTATATACATAAACAAGTCATTAATTAATTCTGAAAAGAATTAATCCATGGTTATGGTCTGGTAGCTCAGTTGGTAGAGCACGACACTTTTAATGTCGGTGTCCTGGGTTCAATTCCCAGTCAGATCACCAAAACCATCTTAATGGTTTGCATGTTAGATTTGTTTGGTATCTATTATTACGCTATAAGTAGATGATGAGTTTACAGTAATAATAGATACATGGAAGATAGTACAATGAGTACCTTAGTCAGGTCGTTACTGATATCTTCCACCAAGGCTTTAGTCAAAAGCCGTCCTTTTCCAATGTATCTATTATTACGCTATAAGTAGATGATGAGTTTGCTTGTAATAATAGATATATAGAAGATAACACAATGTGTGTCTTAGTCAGGTCATTACTGATATCTTCTACTATTTTCTCTTTTGATTGGTTGAAGAAGGGACAAAAACACAATATCTATTATTACATTATAAGTAGATGACGAGTTTGCTTGTAATAATAGATATATAGAAGATAGTACAAAGTGTACCTTAGTCAGGTCATTACTGATATCTTCTACCAGTCTCCTTCGTATGCTTAGGAGACTCCTCTATAAATGTGTCTATTATTACCATAAAAAAGCAGATGATGAGTTTGCGGTAGTAATAGATATCTGGAAGATAATATAATATATATCTTAGTCAGGTTATTACTGATATCTTCCAATGAAGTTTTTCATTCTTATTTCCTGTCCTATCCATTATTATAATTTTTTATAATAATGGATCTAGAAGATAATACAATGTGTGTCTTAGTCAGGTCGTTACTGATATCTTCTACCAGTCTCCAACAGAGACTTTTTTTAGGTTTTTCCATATCTATTATTACCATAAAAGCAGATGATGAGTTTGTGGCAGTAATGAATATACAGAGGACGTAGTGTAATGGTAACACGCTAGCTTTGGGAGCTTGAATAGCAGTTCGAATCTGACGTCTTCTACCAATATGTATATTTATTTTATACATAAATAATTTTATAATGGAGGAACATACAATGGTAGGTTCTTGGACAATTAATGTTTCAACAGAAGGAATGCCACAAAAGGTTGCATCAGCTTTTTCTGAATTATCTGAAAAGCTTATAGGTGCTGAATATAAGTTTATTGCTTATATTGGCTCTCAGTTAGTTAATGGTACTAATCATGCTATTTTAGCTGAGCAGACTATACTTACTGGTAAAGATACTAAGAATATTGTTCTTATGATATTTAATGAGAAGGATATGGGATGCACTCTTGCTAATATTGAAAGAATAATTGAAGGCGGAGAAGCTTTTGGCGGTACAGCTATAGATGTTAAAACTGATATACCTGATGAAGCTAAGGCAGCACTTGATGCAGCACTTACCAATTTTATTGGTTCTAATATTAAGCCTGTAGCTCTTCTTTCAACTCAAGTAACTAAGGGTATAGATTATATCTTTGCAGCTGAAGTTACTCCTGTAGTTCCTGATCCTGAAAGTAAATTTGCTCTTATTAAAATTAATGCTATGACTAATTCAATTCAGTTTGTTGATCTTCTTTCAACTCCTATAAATGCATTAGGATATGCTTTTACATGGCTTAAGGCAGATAAGCTTGATAAGCCTCTTGGTGAATGGCCGTAATCATTTATTAAACAAATGATTACTAGTAGTTTATATAAACTACTAGTAATCTATACGCAGGTGTACCCAAGTGGTTGAAGGGTCTAGTCTTGAAAACTGGTAGGGTGTAAAAGCCGCAAGCGTTCGAATCGCTTCACCTGCGCCAGCCGACTTGTTAATGTCGTTAAACTTAATAAGTGGAGAACAGCTTGAAAGTAATAAGATAAGTTTGACGGTTCGACTCCGTTTAATGCATAAATGTTATAGGATGCACAAACTCCTTATTATAAATGTGATCCCGAAGCACCGACCTACTGCATTAGGTATTATTAAAGAGTGCAAAATGATGAAAGTATTATGCTGGATATGATTAGTCAAAGCTATCGTAACGGGTTGCCGATAGCATTTTTGGTCCCATAGTGAAGTGGCCTAACACGCTGCCCTTTCACGGCAGAAGCGGTGAGTTCGAATCTCCCTGGGATCACCAGATCGCTTTTATATCAATAACACTAATGAGATATAATAAAAACTTATGTCTAAGGTCAACTCTGTCTTAGTGGACGGATTGAATAGTATAGGGTAAAACATCGGAGAAGTAATATAATCTATAAAGATTTAGCTTAGTGTCACCTATACATTTGGGAGAATATGCCTAGTGGCGAGGGCCGCAGACTGTAAATCTGTCACGTTAGAAACATCGTAGGTTCGAGTCCTACTTCTCCCACCATTATGGAGTAATCGCATAGAGGCTTAGTGCAGCGGTTTGCTAAACCGCCGTAGGGTTATACCTTACCGAAGGTTCAAATCCTTCTTACTCCGCCAAATTTTTAAAATTATCTAATATACTTTTTAATGTATATTAGATAATTTTTTTATTCTTTACTACATATTCTATATTTTAAAGTTGAAAATTCTGCTGTAAAATCTTCATCTTTTTCAGAAGTAAATTCAACTTTATATTTTATTATAGAATTAGTTTCAGGATCAGTATATGGTACAAGATAAAAATAATAATCATTATAATGAGTTTCTATTATATTTTTTAAATCTTCTTGGTCTACAATATTATCAATTAAATTTAAATAATTATTAATTTCATCAGAATTTCTTAATTTAACTCTCATACCTGTTTGAAGAATAGATAATAAATGCGCATTTTTAATATTAATAATAGGATTTGACATAATTTAAGTTCTCCTTATAAAAATATTCCTTAATATAATGTCTTTAACTATAAATAATTTTTTATATGATACTTAAATATATATTATCTATAGGCTAATAACTTAGCTAAAATTTTATTTAAAGGAGAGTATTTATTATGACCCAAAAAGAAATAATGAGGAAATTTCTTTTATTATCTGGTTTGAAGATTAAACTTAAAAAAGATGATGATGTTGATTATGTCAAACTTATATCAAAATATGTTATTAATAGTATAGATGATATAAATAAAATGATTAAAGATCATTATAAAGATCTTGTATTTTATGCTGAGCCACATTATAAAATAACTGATTCTAAAATTGGTGTATATTATGAACTTACTTTAGGTGTTTATAATGAAAAAGATACAGTAACTTTTTCTGATTTTTTACATAAAACTAATTATGAAGAGGAGTAATATATGTTATTAGAAAATATTGATGGTGTAACTATATTAAATGAATATACTAAATCATCTGATCTTGGGCCATCAAGTCTGATAGTAATATCATTTATATGTGTAATTTTATTTACTAGCTCAACTATTGTTTTAATAAAAGGAAAAAAATCTAAAATAGAATTAATACCTATTATATTAAATATAGTTTTAGCAATAGGATGTAGTATTTTTGGTATTCTTGGATTATGTTTTTTATTTCAAAAACCATATGAAGTTAAATATTATGAAGTTATATTTGATGATAAAGTTGATATAAATGAATTATGTGAAAATTATAATATAGAAGAACAAAGAGGAAATATATTTGTATTATCAGAAAAATCTGATAACACTTTTTATATTAAATGAAGGAGAAAAATAAATGAATCATTTTGATATGGATGATGAACGTAATATTATTATGGCTATGTATACTAAAGGTATATTAATTCATGTTAATAATGAATATGAATGTGCTGAACTTCTTAAAGTATTTGCTCGTCATGGATTAGATTACTATTATTCTGATAGATTAGGTAATAGTCTATCTGCAGAAGATGCAAAAAATTTTAAGAAATCTATATGCTATGGAATTATAACACATCCTATTAAAACTAATTGTGTTAAACGATTTAATCAAACTGATTTTCATAATGATTTTAAATATGTAGTTGAATTTAATATAATTTATCGTCAAATTAATCCAAATGATAAACAATTATCCACAGATGATTATTCAGTTTTTACTTTAACTGCTAGAGAATTTTGGCATATTATAAGATCTGAATACGGAGAAACAAATTACAAAGGTAGTAACTGGAAATAAATTTATTTTCAGTAAAGCAATAAAGCAACAGGAGGAAATAAAATGAATTTTTACAAAGCAATTATGAAAATCGGAGAGCAGGATAGGAATGTTGTTGAAATTAATATTCCTAAAGGAATACTTGATGATAAGAAAGAAGAAACAGAAGTTACTTTTAATGGTTGTCATCATATTCATATCATAGACCGTTCTGGTTCTATGTATCGAGAGATTAATAAACTTATCGAAAATGTTAAACAAACTCTTGATGTAATGTCTGATGATGATCTTGTATCAGTTATTTGGTTTTCAGGCAAAAGTCAGTATAAGACTCTACTTAAAGGAGCATCTAAAAATACTCCTAATATAAAAGAACTTCTTGATTCACTTAAATCAACACTTGATTGTACCTGTTTCAGTGAAGCTCTTAACGAAGCAGATGTAATTATAGATGATCTTATAAAGCTTCAGCCTAATATAGCAATAACATTATTTACAGATGGTTGTCCTGTAGTTCCAGATCTTCAGCAAGAACTTAAGGATATATCCGATATAGTTGAAAAACTTTCTGGTAAAGTTATAGCTATAAATACAGTTGGCTATGGTGCTTACTATGATGCAGATCTTCTTGATAGTATATCAAATAAAACTGCTCTTGGTAAGAGATTTCATTCAGATAATATAGATGAGTATATGCCTATATTTGAAGGTAATTATACAATCTATAATGATCTTGTACAGAACTCTGTTGAAATAGAGCAGGCTGATTCTAATATATTCTATATGAGTAGAAATTCATCTACTCTTACAAAAGGTAAGATGAAGATTAATTTCCTTAATAAATCTAAGAATCAGTTCTTTATTATTGGGCCTGATAAAAATGAATTTAAATTTACATTTAATGATACAGAATATGATTCTAAGGATATTAATAAATCTATAATATCTACTACAGCTGTAAATCTTTATTACGGTTTAGCTTATGAAATGGTTTCTAGAAGATCAGCTGATGCTAAGTATGTAATAGCTAATACAAAAGATAAATATTTATATGATAAGTTTATTAATTCATTTACTTCTACTGAAAGACAGGATATGATAAATGAACTTAAGAATGCTACATTTAAAGGTGGCGCTTCTAGACTTATTGATGGCGAAATACCTGCAAATTATATTCCGCCTAAAAATGCTTTCTGTTTTATGAATCTGTTAGCTATTCTTCAGAAAGATGAAAAGAATGTATTCATTCCTGTTAAAGACTATAATCGTATAGGACTTAAAGTAACAGATACATTTAATCTTTTCAAAGCTAATGATGAAGAAGTAGAAACTTCGTTTACTAATCTTGTATGGAATGAAAAACAGCTTAATCTTTCATTAAGATATATGGTAAATGGTACTGTTTCTATCAATCCTCAGTCAGCTGATAGAGTTGGTTTACCCCATAATGTAGATTCAAGAATATATAGAAATCAGACTATAATTAAGGATGGTTATCTTAATATTCCTAAATTTGAAGGTAAGCTTACTGAAGAAACATATAAAGAGATTCTTAAGTATCAGAAGAATAATAAAGCTTCTGTAGTTCGTGCTATAAAAACATTAAATGATGGAAGAAGATTAGTTAAGTTTAATCTAAATCTTATTCCTCTCATTAATGAAGAACTTGCTGAGAATCTTGATAGTACTATAATTCTTAATGAAGTTACAGATCTTAATAAATTTAAAGCTGCTGCTAAAGTTCTTAAATATCTTATCGATAAGTCTACTGAAAGAAAGTCTGAATGGACAGGTAAAGACAATACAATTCTTACTGAAAGTCAGATTGAAGTCCTTAAAGAACATGGTCTTAATCCGAAGTATGATTATGTCGGTGTTAATAATGAAACTGCAGAAAAGAATGAAAATGATTATTATGAGAGCAGATTAATAGAATTTGCTCTTAAAGGATGGTCAACATTACCTCCTGTAGAAAAAGTTATAAATGCTGATATATCTAAACTTAATCAGCCTGGTAGTGTTATGAGAGAATACTATGATTCTTTTAAAGATTTGTCTTATACTGATCTTGAAAAGAAATTAGCTGATTTTAAGATTAAAGTTCTTAATCTTCAGTCTAGTCTTGCCTTTAATAAGCTTTCAAAAGTATTAACATCTACATGGTGGAATGACTGCGAAGTAGATAATAAAGGTTATTATAATATAACTTCTACTGATAAGAATAATCAGCCTATTAATGTAATAATTAAAACTGATAGAGTAAAGAATTATTTCTAAAATTTATTTCCCCTTATGATATAAAATTCATAAGGGGAAATTTTTTTATTAAAGTTTTAAGAACTAATTAAATATTAATAGAATTGAGGAACATTATATATGGACGGCATGACTATTATTAAAGAATATGATGATTTTATTGAGATTTTTCTTTTTATATTTCTTATAACTGAAGCTATTAATATTATAACTAATATAATTGCAGCTAAAATAGAAAATTCTAATATTGTAGAAGATAAACTTCCTAAAATGGTAGCTTTAACTTTTATTATAGTATTATTCAGCATACTTATAGGATTTTTATATAAAACTAATAAATATGATGTTATTTTTGATGATTCAATTACTATTACTAATGTAATTGAAAATGGATATAGAATAGTTGATCATAAAGATTGTAAGATATTTACTATAATTAAAGATGATACTTTTAACAAAATAAATAAAAAAGAAATAGAAGATAATAATACTGGTTAATTATATTAACCAGTTAATATTGCCCTATAGCCAAGAGGTAAGGCAGCAGGCCTTGACCCTGTCATTTCGTTGGTTCGAATCCAGCTAGGGCAACCATTTTTATTACCTTTTAGTAGGAGAATAAATTTCGTAAAAAACAATAAAATAAATAGACGCTTTCAGCAATTCAAAGTTTATTTTTTATAAAATGTCCTTTTCGTAAAAAATAGTAAGTCTTCATTTGTTTATTCTCCTCCTAATGTGTAATATATTTGCCGATTTCTGCCGATTTTGCCAATTAAAAAACTTCCTTTTGCATTGATATTATAAATTGTAAAGCGTCTAGTTATTTATAGAGAAGGAGTCTATTATCTTAGACTCCTTTATTTAAGAATGTGAGGTGGCATTGCCAATGGAAATACATAATATTATAAGTATTGTACTGTTAATTCTTTTAGGTATAGCAGTCGTAAGTAGTATTGTTTATAAATTAATAAATGCTAATACTAATGAAGAAACTAAGTCTGCTTTATTAGGTGAACTTAAAAAGCTTGTTTATGCCTTACTTTCTTCTATATTAACTGGATCTGCTATTAATCTTAATATGGAAGTTATTACAACTTGGGTCCTGAATCAATTACCTGATTTCGTTAAGTCTGCAGTTACAGATGATGAAATTAATAAAATCATACAAGATGGTTATGATATAATGGTAAATAAGATTATAACTGATGGTGATCTTAAAGAAAAAGTTACAATTGATCCTAATGATATTCCAGAAGTTTCTAAGATTGGAAAATTTGATCCAAGTGATGTTGAATTATTTGATGAAGTCTATGATGGTTTACAATTAGTAATCCATAGAGATTAATCTTTTTTCCTCCCTTTTATGATATTATTATTATACGTAAAAAATAACTAATATACTTAATTGTATATTAGTTATTTTTTACATTTTAAGGAGATAATTATGATATATAATGAAAATAAGCTATCTGCAAAAGATAGAAAAGAACTACCAAGTAGTGTTTATGGAATTCCTGAAACTAGAAGTTATCCATTAAATGATGCAGAACATGTAAGAAAAGCAATACAAATGTTTAGTCATTGTCCTGCAGAACATAAAAAATCTTTAGCTAGAAAAATATTAAGAAAAGCTAAAGTTTATAATATTGAAATTAGTGATAATTCTGCAATTAAAAAAGCTTTACAAGAAGATTATGATTTTGTAAAATTATTTCTTAATATATAAAATATAAGGAGAATTGAGTAATGTTAGAAATTTTACAATTTATTTTTAGTGATTTTTGGATTTGGTTAGGAACAGTTATTTTAGCTGGAGTAATATTTAGTAATTTTAGATTATTTACAATTAAATTAAGAGATAGTAAATTAGATAAATATATTGAAAGTAAGAATAAAAATAAAAATGAAAATAATAATACATAAAATTTACCCTATACACATTTAAGTGTATAGGGTAAATTTTTTTATAATATGAAGTTTAAATACGGTATCGAATATTAATTCGATACCGTATTTTTTTTTTTTACATATTTAATGCATTTGCAATTTTTCTAATATCTTTACTAGAAAATTCTATTAATCTAGCAGTATTTAAGCACTCAAGCATTGTATAATTAATTATAGCTTTACCCATAGCGACATCCATGTCAATTCGAGAGCCATAAGCTTCATTTAAAGCCATTTCTTTCATAGCATTATTTAAGAAACCTCTAAATAAAGTTTTATTTTCTTTAAGTGCTTTAATCTTACGCTTAGAACCAAAATAAGAACCCTTAAATGTAGGATCAATTATATTAGATTCATTACTGATTTGAAGATTAATATTCTTAGCTTTACCAGAGAATGTAAATGATATTTTATTATCATCACCACTACTGCTAACATCGTCTGTAGATGGAATAGTAGAATTATCATCTGAAACAGTAGGATCTTCACTATCTGCATTAGGATCAGCATCATCAGTAGAATCAGCATCATTTGCAGCAGAATCTTCTCCTGTTTCATCTTCATTTTCAGTATCTTCACCCTCTGCATTAGGATCAGCTTCATCTGTACCTTCATCTGGATTTTCAGAATCACTACTCATATCTTCAGATTCTTCATCTCCACCTTCAGTGTCTTCACTATCTGCATTAGGATCAACATCATCGTCAGTATCTTTTCCTTTTATTTCTTTAAGGTCATCTTCTTGTTCTTTTTTATTTTCTTCGTCTTCAGTATCTTTCTTTTTATTTTTCTTAGCTATCTTATTTTCTTCTTCAATAGTATCAGTAACTTTATCAGCTACAATACTAGCCATATCATCTGTAGCTTCTTTAGCTTTAGGAGCTTCAGTTAATACTAAATTATAAATTTCAGATTCACTTAAATAATTATAATTTAAGCCTTTAGTATTTTCATTTACAATATTTTCAAATTCTAATATAATATCTTCCATGATTGTATTCTTAGAATTATAAAAATTATCTTCAGTTACAAAGCCATTATCATATAAATAATCAAATTCTTCCTTTATAGAAGCTTTAAGCTTATTTCTATTGTCATCCATGAAATATTCATCAAAAATAAGGCTATTTAATGTAGCTTCAGTTAAAAATGAAGTAACTAAATTTTTTCTAAAATTCTTTTTATAAGCAGCATTTTGTCTTGCTATAGCTGAACGGCTTTGCTTTTTAGAAGATACTGAATTATTAGCATTACTTTCTTGAAGCATTTCACCAAAAATTTCATCAGCTACTTTACCAGTATTTATTAAATTTTGTCTTTCTTGTAAAGCTTGATTAGCTGCCTTTATTAATTTAGCTTGGCGTTTACCAACATTTGTATCGCTATATTTGATAGGATCTTTAAAACCTAATAAGTTCATAATAGTTTATCCTTTCATTGTATTATTTATAAGTAATCTTAATACCGACTTTAAAATCATCAGGATTTCCAGCATAAGACTCTTTTCCTATATAAATATTAAGAAACTCTGGTACATAATTAATCAATTGTTCTCTTGTTAATTCATATACTTCTGGATAATCCTTAACAATCTTCTGTTCTTGAGTATCATCAATAGCTACTAATTCAATATATTGAATATCTTCAAAGTTCTTTTCCAATTCACGAACTAAGTTAGATATTGCAAAAATCTTATTAGGAGTTTTATTAACTTTCTCAACAAAACTTACAATAAATTTCTTAATCTTATAGTCTAAATCTTTAGTATAAGAATCTACAAGTTTAATAATAAATTGTAAAGTAAATGCTGTATTAAATGAACTAAAGTGTTTAGATCTACCATAAGTATTATAGAATTTAATATCAAGAGTAGTATTATTTTCTAATTTTTCAAAATTAAGTACAAATATATCATAATACAATTTAAATAAACTATAGAATGATTTATAAATAGAATAATCTAATGTATAATGATAACCAAGAACTGGAATATGTCTTACATAGAATCCATTTACATTATATTTAGTATAATCCTTAAATGTAAGAACTGGATGCATAACAGAGTTCATAATATTAAATAATTTAATCTTTTTAATATTTTCAAAATGAACTGCTACACAGAATTCTTCATTTATATCTTCCATTTTAGAAGTTCTTTCATCATGTAAACTTGTAAAATCAGGATTCATTGTTTTATCAGATAATGTAGCATCTTCTATATAATTTATATTATAGAGAATATAAATATCCATATCAAGTTCACTATTACAATAGAAACCACCTTTAGTTTCTTCTGTAGTACCTTCTTCATATGCATATTCTTCTCCATCCATATTATAGATAAATTCTTCTCTATAAGTTATTCTAGTTATATTTTTAGTAATCTTAGCAAACTGCTCTTCAATATATTCATTACTAACTTCAGCAAAATATTCTTTTTCAGCATTAGTGAGATTATTATCGATTAAAGTTTCAATATATTCATCTGTAATAGTTGAAGCAATATATTCTTGAGTTGTTAATGAATCATAGAATTCCTTGCCATCAATATTCTCAATGAAATAATTTAATTCATTAAGCTTACTTTCATCTGTAAGAATACTAATAAATTCTACTTCATCTTCATTAGTTGTAACTAAAAGATCATTAACTTCAGAAGAAGAAAGTTTATATACAATATTCTTTTCAATTTCAGTAAGTTCAAAGTTTTCATTAGTTTCAACTTTAATTTTACTATAAGAATATTCTACATCATTATCAACTACATTAACTGAAGTAATAAGGCAATATTCTTCACTTTCAATATATATTGAATTAGCTTGAGATTTAATACTATTAAGAATAGCTGCATCATCTTCAGAAGGCGCAAGAATAGTTTCAATATTATCATTAACATATTCTAAAGCGGCTGCTTCACAAGAATCAGGTATTGAATTAGCTATTATTTCAGAAGGTAAAAGATAATTAGTTATTGATAAATCATTGGTATTTTCAACTGGTAATGTTAATAACTGAGTTATAGTTTTACTGTTAGCTTCAGCTATAATAGCATTTCTTTCTTCAGTAGTAATTACTACATCATCAAGTGATACTTCACCATTCTGGCCATATTTAGAATATTTAAGAGATAATATCTTATCATCTATATATCTTTGTCTAGCTGTTTCATTAATATAAGTATTTAATTTAGCTTCAACTAATTCATCTCGTTTAGAAGCTTTAGCCATTTCTTTCTTATAATCATTTAAAAGATTAGTCTTTATAGTATTATATTTAGAAACAACTGCATCATTATATTTAAGAATTTGAGCGTTTACAACTTTTCTATATTTATAATCAGTTAAAAGAGTCTTAACTTTTTCAGTAATTATCTCTTTTTTCTTCTCATTAACTAAAGCTGTTACTTTATTCTCAATAAATGTACTAGATACATTCTTTTCTGTACTATATTCAGGATCTTCTTCATCTCTATAATATCTAACAATATGATCTTCAAACCATTGTCTAGTATTAATAATCCAATCATCATATTTATTCATATACTTCTGATATAAAGTTTCATTAGAATCTTTATATTCATTAGCTCTATCTAATAAATATTGACGTTCAGCAATCTTATTAGTGATCATTTCCTCAAGCTTATCTTGTTTAGTTTTATAATCTTTAGCTTCAGGATCTGGATCATCTTCAATTTCAATTACATTAGGTATTAATACTAATCTATCATCATCTGTAATCTGATTATTAGTTCTAAATGTTTTAGAAAACTTAATTTTTCTAGACGGATTATTAGGTAACTCAAGATCAAAATAACCATAATATACATCATGATCATCTTGTTTTCCTTTTAATACACATCTAACTTTTAATAATTGATTGATATATTTTATATCCTTATATGATAAACCACTATCTATAGTTAAATCAAATTTATATAAATCTGGATCATCATAATTATCAGATACATCATTACCATTATTATCAAGGATAGGAGTAGGATTAATATCAATAGGATTTCTATTAATTACTAATTCATTAATTATAAAATCAATTGGTACATAAGAATTATATTCAGAACCTTTAAATGCTATCTTCTCATCATTAAGAGTATCATTAATAACAAGAATTCTCTGGAAAGGTTTATTTTTATAAACTAATGCAAAAGGTAATCTATAATAAATACCTTTATTCATTTCAATCTCATCAGGATAGCCTAAATTCTTAGTATAAATTCCTTTAACTACTTTCTTATATAACAATTCATTTGCTTTTTCATTTTTACCATAACCAAATGAAGCAAAATAATCTTCTAAGAAAGATCTACCACATACTTGTTTATAAGCATCTGTATATGATAATGATGAATCATTAGCCATTGTAGAAGCTATTTCTGATTTAGTAGTATCATTAATAATAAATGAGCAATTAAATAAATGGAAACATGCTGATTCAAAAGTATATTTTTCATTTTCAGGATCAGCTAAGAAGTCATTTACTTGATCTAACTGTTCTTGAGATAAACCATCTACAATAAATGGATATCTTGTAGTATTTATTTCAAAACACTTATCATCATTTTGCTCATTAACTAAAATATAACGATATTCATCATCAGTAAATTCTGTTACATAATAATTATGTAATTCCTCCTCTATATTTTCTTTTCTTAATTTATCATCATCAGTATCATATGCGCTATTAACTTTTTCAGGTATACGAATGTATTCATGCTCTTCATATCTAAGAACACTGCCTGAATGGAAATATCTATCTGCAGTACTACCTAATGCTGTAATATAATTTTCATCTATAACTGTATCAGGCTGTCCTGTATATATAGTATAGC
>Ga0247609_10003582_pt1 | contig 15719 bp, 12 predicted proteins | sample 172DNAGHGlowgp2_FD_193487 | JGI IMG/M metagenome (GOLD analysis project Ga0247609, IMG submission 193487) | Sheep rumen microbial communities from Palmerston North, Manawatu-Wanganui, New Zealand - 1728 DNA GHGlow gp2 | ecosystem: Host-associated > Mammals > Digestive system > Stomach > Rumen ...
TCTGCCCCAGTTCTTTTCATCTTTAACATAGTTGTAGATTTCTTTTGAAGCCAAATTGTTACTGTCTGCACCTGGGTCAAAAGCATCGATTCCCATGCCTAATGGCGCTTCTCTTAAAGTTGCAGAAACATCTTCGTTTTTAGTTGCAAAGGTTTTAATGTATCCAATCTTATTGAATTTACTAGTAACAACCCTCTCTAAACCTTCACTAATTCTCTTCTTAGGATCATTGGATGAGAATGCTAACAAGGAACCATTTTGGTAGATTGGGCATTCTTTTAAGCAAGCAATAATATTCTTTTCAGCGCGTTTAACAGCTTCATCAGCTTCCGCTCTCTTCTTAGCGAGAATATCAATCAATGTTGAATCAGCGCTAGAGGCATTATTCCTATCGTATGTTTGAATTCTGTTTGCTTGGATTAATTCTTCTAAGTATTGTCCGTTTGTTAAATCGATGACTAAAGCATCTGATGACATAGAAGCAACAGCCATATCGGTGACATCGTTTTTGGCCCAAGGAGTATAAATCTTGATTGATAAGTTGTCTGGCGATTCGCTCCCTTGAATATTGTTATCAATGAATCTATTTAATCCAAATTGATATTTGCCAAAATTGAATTTGTTTCCGATCATTGCGATATTGTCAAAGATAATGTTTCTGACTTGAGTGAGAACTTCCGCTGTTGAATATGTCGCCTTTTTAATATCTCTATTAACATCTTGCTCTTTATTGGTTAAGAATTCGTATCTCTCACCATTACGTTGAGCTAATGTTTCATCAACTAAACGATCTAGTGATTCTTTAATTCTATCTTTGAGAACTTTTTTATCTTCGTGGATGTCAGAAACCATCAATGTAGCAATTCTTTCAAGAGTTGGTTCCATCTCTTTGACGTTCTTGAGCATGAATAATACTTTTAACACTTCGATATCGTTAGGATTCTCTAATCTCTTTTCTGCACGAGCAAAAATTTGTTTAATGTCGTGGTCCATGAACTCTTCAATAGTTTCATAGAAAGCATTAAATGGAACTAACAAGCCATCTTCTTTCTCTGCTCTTAAGATTGCACTCTTTTGGAACGCATTCATCAAGCTTCTTTCACCAGAAGAAATATGTTTGCCTTCTGACATGCCGCCTTCTCTAATAGCGGTAAATGTCATTTGCAACAATTCGAATTGATAATTAACAAATGGATAACAGTCTACGAATTGAACTTCATCTTGATAACCAGTCCATTTTGGTTTTTGAGGGAACATCAATAGATTGTTTAATCTATCTTTGTTTTGTTGATATAAAGTACCTAAGTAATTTCTGGCATCATCAGTCTTTTCTAATAGTCTCTTTTTAATGACTTCGTCAGCGTTGCTTGAAGACATCATTAATCTGGTAGCAAAACGTCCTTGAATTTTGGAGAAGTCAAGTTGAGCGTTTCTGTTTGCTCCATCAATGAGGTCTTTAATCTCTTGTTGTGATGTAACAGCAATCCATGCTTTACCTTTACAGGCCTTACCAAGTTCTTCTTCAACAGTTTGTAAGCCAAGCATTAATTCACCACGTGTACCAATGTATTGACCAACCTCATCAATTAAGAAGATGACGCGTCTACCTGTCTTTTCAATGTATTTAGCAACAATTTCAGAGAATTCTTCAGTATTGAGAGAATATGTCTTTTGAGCATCAATGACATAGTTTCTAGCATCTTCCTTTAGAATTCCTCTTAATTCAGATAATGCAATTGCGATTTTTTCAGTAAGCATTAAAGGAGCACGTCTAGCATCTGCCCATTTCTTACCAGTTAATCTTTCAATTGTTTCAATGAACTTTTCATATAACCCATCATTATCTAGTTCTCTTTCTAATTGAGCAATCCATAATGTTGAACCAGAATAGCCAAGCTTTTCATTAAAAGCACCGAGCATGGTTTCCATAATAGAGACATTTCTATTTTTGGAATCCGCTCTTGCTTTAGAGTCAATATTGAATAGCACGACCAAATTATTCTGTTTGGCAGATAATTCCATGTCAGCTTTGATGGTTGCGTCTTGAATTTTATCTTCAAAATAATCAATAGCGTGTTTACCAGCTACCACTTCATTGGATAATAAGTATCCTAAAATCTTTAAGAAGTGAGATTTACCTGAACCGAAGAAACCTGTAATCCACACACCAATATTTTCGGTTGGTTGAGCTACTGACTTACGATAAGCAGAAAAGAAACTTCTAAAGTTCTTAACAACTTCGTTAGTACAAACATATTCTTCTAATTCTTGTTTTTTACGAGATTCCTCTTCGTTACCAATGGTAACAACACCTTGGATATCTCTCTTAATATCTTTCTTAAACAGTTTCTTGATTTCCATATTCTACTTACTCATCCTTTCTTCGAGTGGGAACGCTCTGTAGTAGTTATCATCGGCCAATCTATCAAATAATCTTAGACACATTGAATGATGTAAGTCGTATCTTCCGGGATACATCATCACCACTGGGTTCTTTTTTACAATCGTCTGTAATCTGTTTAGAATTGTATGGCTTCTAACTATTGGATATGCTTTGCCAACACCAGTAATTAATGTGATGTGATTTCCATCATCTGAGACATGTTCTTCAATATACCTCATTACTGGGTTATCATCTTCCTCCAAAGAGAGGAATGGCCTAAACATTTGATCTAGCAATAATTCGTTATCATATTCTTTTTCAGTGAATTTGATATCTTCAAGATATCCTTCGTTTTTTAGAAGCTCCACGACTATGTCGAATAAATCAAATTCTTGAATGTTTGGATTATTTTTCTTAAGCTTTTCAACCTCATCCCTAACTTTCAATTCATCTTTTGGATCATAGTCGAAGATGAAGAATGGTAACTCATTGGCCTTGCCCTTTTCTAATAAGATTCGTGCATCAGCTAACTGTTTTTCAATTTCGACAAATCTTGTCGTCAATGATCTTTCGTTTTCCATCATTTCACCCCCAGAACAGCTTGTAGGAATGGCTTGCCACCTTTACTATCAATGTGTTTCACTACAGCTGGATTAATAATTGGTTTATCCACGTGTATGTTCTTTTTAATTCTTTTACCCAAACCAGACTCAACAAGAATGTTTCTATATCCGCCTGCTAATTGAGTAAGTGTTGCTTTTCCCCAAGATGCCACAACTGGTATCTTTTCTTTTTCCAAAGAGAAGAAATCATCAAAATCAGAGATGGAAATGTATTTCTTCCCAAACAGGGCTTCACGGTACTGAACAAGCAAAAATTCCATGAAGAGAGGGTCGGTGTCAGCAATTGCGTAAGCTAAAATAAACTTGCTTGTTGAAATCCCCCCATTAAGAAATTCGTTTAATAAAAAGCTGTCTAAAGAAATTAATCTATCGTAGACAACATTAAATACTTCTTTTCTTCTTTGGTCTGAAACAATTGGCAATTCACCTTTTGTAACACATTTTTCAAATAATTCGTTATATAACATCCCTTCCCTCATCATAGCGCCTATTTGCTTTGATCGAAGGTATTCAAAAGGAGTTTTTTTAATAGCTGAAGAATAATCTTTTTTGTTCATCAGAAACCTCCTATGTAAAATAGATTGCACCTTAATTTTATTAAAAGGTATATATCGTTGTCAAATAAAAGTCTTCCGTTTGAGATGGAAATCGCATTTCTAAACTAAAGATATGTTAATTACTGTGTTTTTACTAATCTACTAAAACTATACAAAACAATATCATTATTTGTAGAGCAAGACATCGAATGATAAAATTAAAAATTAATCAAGGAGTATCTGCCGATGGATAAAAATCGTAAAATCAGTGTTTATTCAGAAAACAACTTCATACCAAAGTCAAACAAAGATGACGTAATTCATCTAATGCTTTTACTAAAAGACATTTGCCCTTGTTATGCTTTCATTGTTCCAACACCAACTGGCCTAAGAAAAAGTATTATGGATGCAACTTGTATGGTTAGGTACTTTCTTAAACAGACTAATATCCACGATTATAATGAGCAGCAATTAGGACCAGAGAATAAAAAAATCATCGAGTCATACTTAGTGAATCCTCACAGCAAAATCAAAACCAAAATTGCATTGTATCGACCAAAGACCAAAAAAGGCGATCCACGTGTTTGGATATATGGCTTAAAAAAATACGCAAAACAAGGTGATTATCTTATGCTGTTTGAAGTGGACAAAATTATATATGTCGTTAATTTATCAAACGAGGAATTGGTTAACTCAATCGAGAATAAGACATATGTATATAACATTATTTTGCAATCAAAGAAGAAAGAAGATGATGCTAAAACGGAGTTGATAAATCGTTTAAAATCTTTGGGGCAAAAATGGATTCGTGCTACAGCTCCCGGCGACAACGCAGTAGGTGATACGTTAGAACACGAGCTTGGAATTCAACGAAACAGTTCTCCAAATCCTGATTATCGAGGGATTGAATTAAAAGCTACTAGAATCACAAGAAATTCCAAAAAAAGATCACAAACCAGAATCACCCTTTTTACTAAAACTCCAACAGGTGGTTTAACTTATAAAAAAATATTAGAAAAATACGGAAAGATGCAAGTGCCTGATGGACACGAAGAGGCTAGATTACAAATATACGATACATTGAAAGCAACAAGAGCTAATTCGTACAATTTATTTCTTAAAACCGACATCCAAAAAGAATTACTTTGGATTATGCATTCTGATTCTGGTAATTTGAATGATTCAAGTAACGAAAGCGTATCTTCGTGGGCATTAAAAGTATTAATTAATCGTTTGGAAAAGAAACACAAAAAGACATGCTTTGTAAAAGCAAAAGCTGAAATAATAGGCGGTGTCGAATGCTTTAAATACGTACAAGCCATTTATACATCCGGACCAAATGTTTCTGTGCTTTTTGATTTGTTCAACAACGATAAAATAACTATAGATTTGGCTATTCACAAAGAATCAGAAACCAAAGCAAGAGATCACGGCGTTCTTTTTAAAATGATGCCAAGTGATTTGAACCTTCTTTTTGGTGACGAAGAAATCATCGATTTGATTTGATTGCTTTTAATATTTCCAAAGCAATTGCTTTCGCCAACAAAGGCGGAACGGCATTTCCAACTTGAGTATATTGAGGTATTTCTGTTCTACGTAAAATACCTCCGGTAGTTCTTTTACCATAAAACACAAAGCTGTCATCAAACGATTGAAATCTTGCCAATTCTCTCACGCTAAATGTTCTGTTCTCAATAGGATGAATGTAGTCATCCGCTATTGTGACAACTGTAGGACTTGGTTTATGAGAAGAGAGTCTAGTTCTAACATTTTTCTTTGTTAACAGTATGTTTACTAGTTCAGGATTAAGGTTTTTCTGCTTATACAAAGATATTGTTTCTTTTTTGTCTTTATTTAAAGCTGACGAACAATGACTTAATAAATGAGGATATTTAGATAAATCAATACCATCCAAAATGATTTTTTTTCTGATTTCTGATGTTGTTTGCCCACCATCATACAATGAAAACCTTTCGACAACTAATTCTGAAAGATTTGACATTTCTCTGTTTTTAATGGTTTTTGCTTTAATTGGGCATCCTGTTTTAAAAGATGGTGTTCTACCATTTATAGAATCCATTATAAATTGGGTTTTCTTAATTTTTTTGCTTCCAAAGACTAACAAATCGCCAATTGCATTTATAGAGGAAATACGTTCGCTTTCTTTCAAAAGTGGATCTGGATATTTTGGAACAGTTAATCCTTTTTTATAAGCAATAAAAATTGCCCTTCTGCGATTTTGGGGAACTCCATAATCTGCCGCATTCAATATTTTAGGTTCAATGACATCATATCCGGCCAAATTTAATTCTGATTTGAGCAAATTTGGGGCCAAAGAATCTTTTCCGTGATATTCAATTCCAGTCAAGCCAACAAAACCGTCTAGTTTTGTATCGGTAAAACCTTCGACGTTTTCCATAACAACATAATTAGGTTTTAATTCGTTAATAACTCGCACATATTCTCTAAATAAAAAATTCCTAGGATCATTAACACCTTTTCTTTCGCCATTTCTTGAAAAGCCTTGGCAAGGAGGGCCACCAAAGATAGCATCAATTACCAAAGGCTCGATGTTTTTATATTTTGGGAGATTTTTAATTTTGCTTAAAATGAATTCGCCTTTTAAATCTTTAATATCTGCCCGGTAATAATAAGTGTCTGTGCCATGAATTAAGCCTAGTTGCTTATGGCGATTTTTATAAGTAACCTCTACTTCTTTATTTATGTCGCTTGAAAAGGCTATATCAAAACCAGCTTGGATAATACCCTCGCTCATTCCTCCGGCGCCGCAGAATAAATCCACAGCGATTGGCCTTCTGATGATTGTTTTTTCACTCATGAGTCTATCTTACTTTATAAAAAAATTAAAATCCAGGGTTTTTAATAAACTAATTAAATTTGAGCATCAAATTGCTCAATGACATAAAGGCTACTTTCAGGAACGTATTCATCGAAAACAATATTGTTTAAATCATCCAAGATAGATACCAAAGCGTATTTTTGTAATGCTCCGTTAAGAGTGTTGGTTAAATCAAGAAACTTTTTGACAACTCCATGCATACCATATTCTAAAGTGTGAGATAAATTAGAATCTTGTTTTGGGGAGATATTTTCATTTAGCGTTACTTCGCTATCTATTTTTACTTCATCTTTAACCGCGTTTAATTGCTTTACTAAATAATATTTTATCATACTTCTTCTTCTAATATAAAAAGTCTCAAAGTCTTTTAGTTCGAATGAGGTATTTTTAGGCAAAAATACCAAAGAAGATACTTTGTCAGGATTGTTTTTTATCCAAGTTGATAAATCGGTTTTACTTTTAGATCTATTCCATGAAGAATCCATGAAACTCAAATTAGGTATATGGTTTCTTTTTTCTTTCCAAAGCTGAATTTTATCTGGCTGTAACCCTAAAGCTTCAAGATTCTTGTCATTAAACAAAGCATCAGCATGAGAGTGATCTTGGTCAAATATATTATGCGATAAATCAAGAGAAGGGCTCAACAGCATGAGGAATGGATAAGTTTTTGGTCCTTTGTTGAAATGTTCGATCCAATAATTAATGTCATCTTTAACATTGACTTTAAAACTTTTACCGCCACTAGAAAACGTATCAAAAATGTGCATATTGAAGGAATGATATTTTTTAATATTATTCTTAATTATTTGACAAACATTTGTAATGATTGAATCGCTAGATGCACCAAATATTCTTTTAGAGAAAGAAACCGCAAAATACTTTCTTAATTCGTTTTTATCTTTATCTTTCTTAGCCGTTCCTTTTAAGGAGAAGTAATAAATGATTGGCATAATGGCATTATAGGCCAATATCCTTTCATCGCTTAATCCAATTTCTTTCATTATTTTTGCTGTCTTATCAATGCAACCAGTTATGCTGGGCCAATTACTTCTAATTTGTTGGATTGTATCACTTTTAGAGATTGCTTCCATTGATAAGCCCGATTTCCCGTTGTTTGCAATAAGTATGGCCGCCCTGAGTAAAAAGTCTTTTGTAAAGTTAAAACCATAATTGTTATTTATTTTTCTTAAATAGTTTTCGATTTCTTTTCTCTTACCGCCTTTTGATGAGTTTGGTGAATCCCATTTGTCAATCAATTTACCAAAGATTAAATCGGTTTTATTTAGCTTTTGTCCGGTCGAATTAACACGAACAAAAATATCTAATGCATCATCATAGGATTCTTTATCAATTAAAAAATAATGAACAAGTGACTTGTTTTGAGACTCTTCAGAAAGTCTTTCATAAAGAATGGTTAACTTGTCAAGCGCGCTCTGATTTTTACCAGCTGGCGTTTCACTGATTTTTTCCTCAACAAATTTTCTGAAATTATACTTTCCTGATTGAGGGTTGCCACTAAATCTTAAAATGTCTTTTATTAAAAAATAATGACCTTCCAAAGCTTCTTCGTTTGTAAGAAAACAAAAAGGATTTGTTTCGTTAGAATCATTAACAAGATTAAAATACAAGTTTTTTTCAACATAATTAGAAGGATTGTTGTCATAACCCTTATTCTTTTTGACGTAATAATGTCCTTTTAATGAAAGAAAGAAAGACGTTAAACGTTGTTGACCATCTAGTACAACACTGTGTTTTGTTGTTTCCTCAAACGTTTTATCGCAAAGTTGATTCACTGTTAAATTTTTTACAAAACCTTGCTTTGTTTTATAAACTTCGGTGAGCATTTTATAAAAATTGGACGAACATCTATTTAAAAATTCACCTTTAGGCTTCCAAAAAATAAAAGAACCAATAGGAAAATCTTCAATAATTGATAAATACAATTTTGTAATATCTTCAGTAGTCCAACAATAATCGCGTTGAAAATCAGGAACAATTATTTCTCCTTTTTCAATCAGAATTAAAGCATCAAAAACGCTGAGATCAGCATATATGTCATTCATAAAAACTCACCTCATTGAATATACAATATACGAGTATATTAGCACAAATAAAAAAGAAGAAGAAGAAACGGATAAAAAAGTATTATGTTGAAGCATCCTTTTGTATGACCCGGACAAACGCTGTCCTCACACTACTACTTGACATTAATATATTATGATTGTGCATTGGAACCCAGTGAAGTCATCTTGCTGATGGCTGGGGCCCAACCAAATAAGGCGAATATGTGGGATACTGCATATGAGCCAAGACCCTTCTGTTGGTACACGGGATCAAAATACCGCTTTGGTTGGTGGCGCATTATGCTCTTCGATGTAAACGACTATTTGGATAGGCGCGACAAGAGGCTCTGTAGAAATACATCCCACGTGATGATGTTAGCGTGAGAAACTAACATCTGCGTTCTCAAAGTAAGCGTTCGGTTTGATGGTAGGTGACTACCTATAACTATCTAAATAGGTGCGAGTAGGGAAATACCGGTTAAATGAACAGATCTTTTTCTTGAATATTTAGCTGAAAGCTTCCTAAAAGTTGGAGAATATCGATTTCTCCCTTGGTGACGGTTAGAAATAACCCATTATAGAAGTATTGGGGTCGCTACCCATTACTCAGCCTATAGTGCTTGTGCGTGAATAACAGATTAGAGTAAGTAATGTAAGATGAAGGTCTCCGATGCTTTTTTATTTGTAAAAGATAAAAAGAAAGACACCCCGTTAAGGATGTCTAACGCAGATACCCCGAAGAGTTCTGCGAAAGTATTAACAACGTCAATACTCTTTGTGCCTTCATTCTCAATGCGTCGAATATTTCTAACGCTGTAGAACGTACGGTCTGCTAAGTCCTCTTGCGTCCAATGGCGACTTAGTCTTAATTGCTTAATGGTTTCTCCGATTAAGCTTGTCTCAATTATTTTGCTCATAAACCCCTCCTAAAACTAAATTGAGTTCTAGATATTCTTTTGATCTTAAAAACGTTGTCAAACTTGGAGGCGCTTCTAAATATGAGCAGAATTATTTTATAGATTAGTTAATATTTAATCAATAAGTACTGAATAAGCGGACAAAATATGTCCTATTTATCACCTAGTCATTATCTTTATTTTGTTCTAAGGCGTCGAACTTTTCTTTCATCGTTGGATTGTTTTTGACTAGTTTTCTCACTTCCAATTCAGGAAGTCTATTTTGGGCTGTGCCAAGCCATTTAGCAGCAAGACGATATTCTTCTTTCATCTTTTTAAGTTTTTCAATAACTTCATCGATGTATTTTGCTGCGTCATCATAGTGAGATGTGGATTTAGCGTAGTCATCACTAATCTTATCCGCTACTGCTTGAACAGCTTTTTCAAAGTTAGTGACATCAACGTTTTCTCTTTCATATACCACGACTTGTTTCTTATATTGATATGCCTTTAAAGCCATATTCCTAATTAAACCAATGATGGCCAAGAAGAACTGTGGTCTAACGACAAACATCTTTGGATATTTATGAGAGACATCAACAATACCCTTATTGTATAGTTTGCTATCGCTTTCAAGAGTAGAAACTAAGACCGCGTATTCACATCCTTTTTTAGTTCTATCAGCATCTAATTTTTTGAAATGACTTTCGTTAGTAGTTTTACCATCATCTTTTTCATTCTTCATTTCAAACATGATGGACACTAATTCAATATCCCTTTCTTCTGATGGATAGTCTCTAAAGATAAAGTCACCCTTAGTGCCTTTTTCTTCGTCTTCTTCTTTGATTGCTTTATTATCTTTTTCAAAATAAGCATATGGATAAGCATCTGCACGTACTTCTTCAAATGCGTCTTTACAATATTTTTCTAAAGATTCACCAATGTCTTTAGTGGAATCACCAACACGAAATTCCTTCCATCTTTTGATTTCTTCTTCTTTAGCGTCTAATTGGAACTTATAGTTCTTTTCGATTGCTTCCTTATCTTCTTTAGCCTTTTGTTCAACTTCTTGGATATCGCCTTTTAAATTGACAATATCATTGTCTTTTTGCGTGATTTTTTCTTGGAGTTCTTGAGTGGCTTTATTAACCGCTAATTCAACAACATTATCAACGTTATTAAGTTTTTCTTTAAGAAGTTTGTTATCTGCTTCGAGTTGTTGGATCTTGCTTTCGTGTTCGCTTTTAACGTTAGCGATAGCAAGAGACACCGCTGATTCATTTTCTTTTTTGGTGTTTTCAATGTTGCTTTTAAGAGCAGAAATATCATTTTTAAGTTGGATGATTTCTTTTTCTTTTTCAGAGAGCGCTAAAGAGATAGCAGATTCTTTTTCTTTTTCAGCATTTTTAATGTTGCCATTTAAGATTGCGATATCGTTATCTTTAGCATTTAATTGTCCTTTTAATTCTTCGGTGGCTTTATTGACCGCTAATTCGATATCTTTGTCAACGCTATTGAGTCTTTCTTTGAGAAGTTTGTTATCGGCTTCAAGTTGTTGAATTTTATCGTCTTGTTCGTTTTGTGCATTATTAGCGGCAAGCTGATATTCCGCTTCTAATTGTCTTTTAATAAGATCAACTTTCTCTTTGACCTTTTTATCTAATTCTTGAGATTCAATTTCATTCAATAAAGAGTTATAGGCGTCCTTACCTAATTCAAATGTTTTTTCACAGTGTGGACATTTAACAGTAACCATTATATTAATCTCCTTTTTGTATATCACTTTTATTATCCATTAAATATTTAAGAAAATATTAATTATTTATTATTTTGTTCATGCTTTCATACATTTTTGAAGATCTATTGTTTAGAGGCTATGAGGTGTTCCTGAATTGTTGGCAAAAAGCCGCTTTCAAATCCGACCAATAATTCTTTAAAAGCAGGTAGCGTTTCTTCATTAATATCCATAAAAAGGCCCAGGACTTTTGAAATTCAAGTTGACGATAAAATATCACAATTATTGGAATATTGCCTAAAAACGGCCATAAATGCCTTAAAGAGATATTAAATAAATAGAATTAGGAGACAGAAGATGAAAATATTAGAAAATTGTCAAAAAAACAGATGGTGCTGCTTTTGCAAATACTGGTACGATCCAACTAATAGCGCACTTACTCCAAGATTAAATAGAGATATGTATGACGTCGACAAAACAGTTAAGTGTAGATGCACGTGTAAAAACTTGCTTACACCAGCGGTAGGTAATTGTCCAAAGTTTGAGAAAAAACCACTCTAAAAGCTACTCTTCTTTTCCAAAAGCGTATTCGATTATTTCATAAGCAATTGGAGTGATGTCGGCTTTTCGTTTGCCGATTTTAACATCAGTTCCGTTGCTTTTTAATTCGTTAATAGTAACAAAACGATATTCGTCATTGCTTGTTCCTGCTAATTTTACTAATTCTTTAAATTGTTCTTCGTTTGGTTCAACAACGTTAACGTCGGCCACTATCATTTCAAAGTGATTTGTATATCTAGAAAAGGCAATCGGAAATATTTTCCTACTAACAAAGGTTATTTTAACATCTTTGAAAATATCTTTATTAGCGCCTATTCTGGTAATTATATTATCAACAGCTTCTGAATAATCATATGTTTTAGGGTCTACATCACTTAAGAAAAACTTATAAAATCTTTTTATTCTGTTAGCCGGAACAAGAAGTCGATAATCATAATAGTCTTTATCCGTAATATAGTCATCGTCTTCAGCATTAAATTGCTTTTTAATAGCCACGTATTTTTCATAATCTAAGTGATATGTTCTAGCGGAAAGTTGGTATAAATCAATACCATGCGTGTTCTTTAACAGCAAATACTTTCCATTAATTTTAAAAATAACATATCCTGCATAAGATATTCTAATTGGCGTTTTTCTTGTTATTTCTTTCTTTCTTGATAAATAACGCAAATAACTCTGCCAAGGAAGAGCATCAGTTAGATTTTCGAAACTTACTTTTTCAAGGGGCAATAAAAAACCTAAAACAGAAAACGCTGCACCGATGATAGAGTCAGGAATGTATTGCTTAAAAACAAATAGACTTAGGACATTGAAAACAATTAATAAAACAATGCCGGCTGTGTTGAGCGCAAAAAGAATAATTGGTTTAATTCTTTTCTTATTATCGATATTTGGATCTTTCATATGTGTAGAACTTTCTTAACGTTTTTTTAAATTGTATTTGGCCATGATATCATCTACTAAGATTTTAGCTTATTTTAAATAATATCACGCATAGGCGCCGACGCGTAGTGAAAAAATCAAATTTGTAATGTTTAAATATGTTCAGCGCTAAAAATTAGTTTTATTCGCTTTCATTTCTCATGGCAGCAATTTCTCTTTGCCATTCATCTGATGGTACATCAAACCTACAGAATTGCTTGTAAAAAAGTAAATCAGCAATACCTGTATTACCATTTCTTTGTTTAGCCACGATTACTTCTATATGTCTAACATCTTCTGGCAAATTAGTCTTTTTCTTTATTTTGTTATTTTCGTATAAAGGATCGTAAAGAAGAAGTATTACATCTGCATCTTGTTCAATTGCACCACTTTCTTTAATATCTACCATCTTAGGTCTTTTGACTTCGCCTTTAACGGAGTCTCTATTTAATTGGGCTACCGCTAATATGGCGATATCCAAATCTTTTGCTAAAGCATGTAAACCTTGTGATATCTTACGCATTTCATCGACACGTGAATCACTTTTCTTCCCACCCACTACTTTAACAATGCTCATATGATCCACAACGACTAGACCTAGTTCTGGATATTTTTCTATTAGTTGTCTACATTTGGTTTCTATATCAATTAAGCTATTAGCACCATCATCTATAAATATTGGTAATGATATTATTTCACTACCAGCGTGATTAACTTTAACTTTATCTATATCACTTAGATTACCTGTCATGATTTTGTTTAAAGAAACATTGCTGGCCATAGCAATCATACGTTTCGCCAATGATTCAGCGGTCATTTCTAACTCAAATATCGCTACAGTTGTGCCACTTCTCGCGGCTTTATAGGCCATATTTAATGCTAAAGAGGTTTTTCCAACGGATGTACGTGCACCCACAATGGTTACTTCACCTCTTTGAAATCCATTAGTGAATTTATTTACATTAGTGAAACCACTTGTAATACCAGTGGTAAAACCATCACCACTGTTCTTTTGATTATAGATTTGTAACACTGCTTCATTTGCTACTGTTTCAATAGATTTAAAAGAAGATACTCTATTGTTTTTAGTAGCGTCCTTAATTCTTTGTTCAGAGTCTTTAATAAAGTCTTCTATAGAATCTATTTGAGTATTTAAATAGTCACTATTAATATCTCTTATCGTTTTTAATAGATTTCTGAGATTAGAGTTATCTTTAACTATATTTATATAGAATTCTATAGAGGAGATAGCCACTACTTTGTCAGAACATTCTTTTAGATAATCTACCCCACCTATATCATCTAGAACATTCATTAACAAAAGCTCTTCAGTAACTGTATAGATTTCGACATCTATTCTTTTAGTGTTTAAAGATAATATAGCTCTATAGATTAATTGATGTTTTCCTTCATAAAAATCAGTTTCCTCTAACGCTGACATGATTTTATAAAGGGCATCATTAGATATCATTGCACTTCCTAACACCACTGTTTCAGCATCGTGATTAAAAGGAAGGTCGTTAGTCCTTTTCCTCATAACTAGTTTCCCCTTTATGTGCGGAAATTATAGTTAAGATAATCATTAATAATTTAGAAAAAGAAAAAAAGCGTTAATGTTTGCACATAACGCACTTTTCTATTCTTTTAATAGCCTAATTAATAAGTAAATCCAGTAAATAAAAACCGTTGCTGTTGTACTGCTTGTGTTTTAATGCATAATTATTTTTCATCAGTATCACATTATGTGGGTGTTTTCCTCGATAAACAAGATTACATTTGCCTGGTTTAATACCATCAGAAACATCGTAATCTATATCGTTATTGCTGGGTTTAATTGGACTAAAAACTTTTTCATCATTTGTAAGGAACAAACAATAGCCATATTTAATAAGATTTTTCGATTTTAACCCTTCGAGTTTTGATACATCTTTCCAAAAACCAATTCTATGCAAATCCCTGGCTAATTGATTCTTTAATTGCACTTTTAAACCAAAGTTTAGTTTAACCACTGCTTCTTTTGTAAAATATTTAAATTCAAAGCCAATAGTTTCTTCATTATTTTTAGCGATTAAATCAATACGCTTATTATCTTTTGCCCATTCAAAAGTTAATTCATAGTCTGAATAATTCCTTCTAAAAGCATAACCAAACTCAATTTGAAAATGTGTTTCGTTAACAAAACCATTAGGGTTGGTTCTTTTTAAACTATCTAATATTTTATTTAAATCAATCATTATTATTTCTCCTATTTATTAAATTTTTTGCTACCTATTGTTTCATGAAATCCTTTAATTTGTCTTTCAACTTCTGGATCAATCATGAAATATAAGTATTTCTCTTCAAATGGTGAGACTTTATCTTTTTGATAATATGCTTCCGCGATAGCACCTGCCATTGCACCGGTTGTATCACAGTCCCCACCAATAGCGACACAGTTTCTGATTGTGTCTTCTAATGAATCTGAAATTAAGAAACAGTAGATGGCTTGAGGAACACTCTTTTGACATATTTCAGAGAATTCGTAGTTTTTCACTAAATCAGCGTAATCTAAAGAAGCAATTTCTGGATAATAATCATTTACCATCCTTTCTTTAATTTGTTCTTTAGAAGCGCCATTACGCGCTAAAAAGATAGCCATGGCTACTGCTTCAGCACCTTTAATACCTTCAGGATGGTTATGAGTTGTTTCAGTTACGGCTTTGCTAAGAATCTTTACTTCTTCTTCACTTTTTGCCATCCATCCGACTGGAGATATGCGCATCGCACTACCATTACCATAAGAATTATATGGTTCTGCATAGTAATCATGTTCATAAGCATACTTACACCAATGGAAGAACATGCCACCAAAGCCTGCACCTCTATCTTTTTTCCAGGTAAGAACGAATTCTTTAATTAAATCTTTTTTAATTTCTTCTAATGATTCGTTATCAAAACTAAATGGGTAATGATCCACTAAAACTTTGGCGACCGCTAAAGTTAAAAGAGAATCATCAGTCATTCTCATTCTATTATCATAAATATTAAATTCTTTTCTTTTGATTGGATGGAATTCATAAAGTGAACCCACCATATCTCCTATAATTGCACCTAGCATATTTATTCTCCTTTTATTTTGCGAGTTCTTTAATTAACCATTCG
>Ga0247609_10003584_pt1 | contig 15717 bp, 12 predicted proteins | sample 172DNAGHGlowgp2_FD_193487 | JGI IMG/M metagenome (GOLD analysis project Ga0247609, IMG submission 193487) | Sheep rumen microbial communities from Palmerston North, Manawatu-Wanganui, New Zealand - 1728 DNA GHGlow gp2 | ecosystem: Host-associated > Mammals > Digestive system > Stomach > Rumen ...
CAAAGAAGCACAACTGTTCTTTCTTGGCTCCAAGTTTTTGAGCCAAGGCCATTGACGACTCTCTGGGCAAGATGCGATAAAAGATCTTCATGCCTTTAGCTTCGAGAGGCTTCAGTTTGGCAATGCTCTGCACGCCTGTCGTTGCTAAAAGGGTATGGATATCCTGTGGTATTTGTGAGTAATCCTCTATCCATTCCAGATGGGGATCACGCTCTGGATAGATTCTCTCATAGCGGATAGTGGGGATGTTCAGTGTATCGGAGACCTGGGCAATCGTCTGGTGAAGTTGTGAGGCAAAGGGATGGGCTGCATCAACAATCAGACGGATATGCTGCGCCTGACAAAACGCACGCATCGCCTCCTCATCGAGGGCGCCGTCTATCCGTTGTCCATGATGCAGGGTGATGTCCTGCTCCCCTGTCTTCGTGCTGTAGAAATAAGGCGAACCTCCCTCCTCCAGCACCTCAACAGCCTTGCGACCCTCAGTTGTCCCTCCGAATACCAGAATCATACTTCTCTATAACTTTTCTCCGCAATGTGAGCAATAGTGGTCTTCATCGCGCACCATGGCATCGCAACGTGGACAATGTCCATCTTTCGGCTTCTCTTTCACCTCATCAATAATGTTGGCTGTCACTATACCTGTGGGTACAGCAATAATGGTATAACCCAGCAACATGACGAATGCAGAAAGCAGACGTCCGATGGCGGTTACAGGTGTGATGTCACCATAGCCTACGGTGGTCATCGTGACAATGGCCCAATAGACCGATGTAGCCAAATCCGTGAATTGAGTATTGGGCTGACCGTTCTCAACCATAAACATCAGGGTACCCAGACAGATGTCCAATATCAGCACAAACAAGAAATAAACGGATATCTTGGTGAGGCTCTTCTGGAGTGAGCGCATCAGCATGTATCCCTCGTTGATGAAACTGAACAACTTGAAGATACGGAAGATACGGATGAAGCGGAACGAACGCAACAGAATCATGTACCTCGCATGGGGCAGGAAGTAGGAGAGGTAAGGCGGCAATGTTGACAACAAGTCGATGACGCCAAAGAAACTCAGCACATACTCGCGGGGTTTGGGCGAGCAATAGACACGGGCTATATACTCTACCGTAAAGAAGAAGGTAAGCATATATTCCAGTATCTCCAGTATAAACTTAAAGGTATGTGCTAACGAGGGTATCGTCTCGATAAACGAGATGATGATACTCAGCGAAATAGCGACAATCAGGGTGAGGTCGAAGATACGTCCGGCAGGACGCTCCGACTCAAACATAATGCTATAGAGATTCTCTTTCTCAAGCCACTGTGGTTTCTTCATACACTTCAATGTTTACAAAGACGTTTCAATGATATTCATATATTTTTATATAGTACCAGCCCTTTCACTGTCAGCAGATACTTCTGCCGAGGGTGTCTTGGCTTGTCAGGGTAGAGTAGTCTTACATAGCCCTCTTCAATTGAGGGTATTAGGTAAAGGGTCAGGAAGTTATCTCGTCCTTTGAGATTCAAACCATACATCATCTCCTTCACTGATAACTGTTTATCACTGATGACCTTTATAAGACTGATAATATTATGATTGTCTGTATATAGCTTGTCCTGTACTTGTCCTGTACTTGTCCTGTACATGTCTTGTACTTGTTCGCTCTCTGGCATTTTCCAATCCACTGGCGGGTTGACTATCATATACCTATTTTTCAGTGTATTGTTCTCGCCAAGTAGCAGGTTACGGAAGAAACGAACTAGGAATAGTGGTTCGTAATTGATGTTTTTATTCAGGTTACGATAGTTGGCACGTACCAGTGCATTACGGAAATACCATGAGTGGCGTTCAAACAAATCGTTGTTCACATCAAAGCCCTGCGAGCGCAGATATTTAATGGTGAAAACAGCGGTGGTACGGGTGTTACCTTCGCCAAAGGGGTGTATCTGCCATAAGCCTGCCACAAACTTTGCCAAATGCTCTACCATTTGCTCTTTATTCAGTGATGTATAATCAAACTGGCGTTCTTGTTCCAGATCGTACTCAATCGCCATACGCAAATCTTGCCAACGACCATAGAGTACGCTATCACCTCGCAATACCCACTCCTTTTTCGAAATATCATAGTCACGAAAGCGTCCTGCATGCTTAAACACGCCTTCGAAAATGGCTTTGTGAATGGCCGATAGTCCAGCCACGCTATAGGTAAAAGCGTCTGTCTGAAGTAATTTGGAGATATTACCTGACACAAGGTCTGCCTCTTCTTTGTCTTCATCACCATTGCCGTGGGCAGTCTTTTTAATATAGTATTGTTTAACTCGCTCACGTGCCTCGTCGATGGTGATTTCGCCCTCAATATTCTTGCGGGCAGTTTCTTGCAGATACTCCGATGTTTTCAACCCGTCAACAGCCTGCAAGCCGATGGCGACGCGCCATGCTTCAGCCCGTTCCCGCTGGGCTGGCTCTCCCTGACGGATATACTCATCAAAGTTTAAGTACAATTCTTTGTTCTCACTCATATCTTCTTCTTTCATATTCATATTTCGTTTGCCGCTCGACCCTAAGGTCGCTTTGTTTTACAAAGAAAGATAATCAATTATTTCAAAATGAATACAAAAACTATGGTTCTTTGTTACCATGATTAATTCGTTCATTAATTTGCTTCATTTCTTCTATTAATTCTCTGTATTCTTTAAGATTAATGGACTCTAAATGGCGTTCATCAGTGCCTGTTATTATCAGAAAATTGATCAGAGAGTCATCCTTAACTATTTTTTCTATTTTGTTTATGATAGAGTCATTAAAGCCTAATATATAGATACCTATAATGGCATTTGCAATGCCAATTTCACATTTATCTTTACTTACGAAACGATACTCTCGTTCATATTCCCAATGCTTGTGCTTAGTGAAGAATAATATGTTTTTGAATCTTTTAACGAACTGCTCTGCAGCGTTTACACGAGTGAAGTTAATTCTATGTAGATAAGGCGCTTTTACTTTATCGGTATACTTAACTTTATGCTCAAAGAATATGTTATCTGGCTTCTCTAACTTCTCATAATCCAGTTCAATACATACACCATCCAGCCATTTCCCCCTTTTTTTTGAACGTGCATATTGTCCCCACATCATTGGAGAGGCATACCCTGGCATCTTCTTGCTATAATCAAGACAGAAACTAATCTGGTGATACTTTCCCAATTCTGCAGAAACAAGATTCCTAATTGTTTTAAAACTCAAATATCCCCAAACCATTTCTTTCTCTGCAAATTTCCCTTGATCATAAACAAACGCTTTTTCACGCTCAAAATAGTCGTTGGTATTCTTGCTATATGAGAACCTAAGTGTTTTTGATTCCCATATTGAATAGAAGTTATTCAGTGTAGTATAGTGGTACAATGTCATATCTTCAAATTGTGGATTGTCACTTGCTCTTTACAAATGTCTATTGAGCCTTGACTATTAAAAATCAATTCACTATTAATATCCATTCATTATTGCTTTTAGGCGACTAAAATTTGGAAGGTTGTTTTGACTCATCCGCAATAACATTTCAATATTACTCATTTGCATAGGAATGTTTTGAGTAATACAATACTGCCGATATAATTCCTTAATAATAGGAAGAATATTATTTTGTTCTATGGTAGAGTTGATGGAAGCAATTGCATTATCATTTAGGACTAAGTTTAATCTATTCCCAGATGTGATATTTGCTTGGATTGAAGACAATGCCAGTTTTGTTGCTTCAGTAAGATTGGCAACAATGTTATTAACTATTTGTGGAATTTGTTGCATGAGTTGGTACTTCTGGTTCCATGTATTTTGGATGGGAAAAAGATTTTGCTGTGTAGGAAACATATCAAATGCCTTATCCAATGCTTCCAGATTCTTCTCTAACAAATTAAGCTGTGTCTTAATTTGTATATATTGTGAAAGAAGTGACTGTATCTGTGTCAAATAATTAAAAACGCTTATATTTTGCTGATTATTCATTTTCGGCCTCCTTCCTGATATTGTCTAAGACTTCATGAATAGTTAATGAAAGGGCTTCATATTGTTTCAATTGCTCCTTCATAGCATCTAATGAAATTTGGTATTTCTCATTTTTACCTTCGAATTCCTTGCAGATTTCGTTAATCTTCGTGGAGTCTTGCTCTGCTTGCGCTAATTGCTGAGATAAGGTGGCCAATAGGTCATTAAATTCTTTTTCCTTATGTTGGTATAATGTAGTCCCTTCTTGTTTTATACTATTAAGAATACTATTTAACTCATAGGCTTGTGATTGTAGTTGGTTTATATGCTCTTTTGCCTCATCTCCCTGCTTGATAACATCATTTAGAATTCTTTGGGCATCAGACTTTGTTTCTTCAAGTTTGAATATCGCAAAGAAGCCAAAGATGATAAAGATTACGCTTAATACGCCTCCCCAGATGCCAATTTGCGCATAATCATTTTCTATCTTATCTAAGTGTAATTCAACAAGATTATTCATTTCTTCTTGGGATAGTAAGATTTCTCTCTTGAATAAGGCTGAGTCTTTCTGTAATTGCGAAAGCAAAGTAGGAGCATTCGCAATCTTTCCAGAATCATTACTTAGAACCACCTCTTTTATTTCATAAAAAAGGGAATCAACTTTTGCAATATGCCTAACATGCTCTGTTACAATCCTTTCTTGGGATTCTGCTAGTGTCTTTATTGAAAAACATAGATATCCAATAAGAAGTATTAGAGTAAAACCAATTATCCCACAGAACCAATATACAATTGGATTTCTTTTATTCGTTTTTTCACTTTTACCTGCCATACAATTATCCTATAATCATTGATTCAACTTTAGCCTTTGCTTCACTCATTATTTGATTGGCAGACAAAATGCACTCGTCGGCTTTTTGATAGATAGTGTTAATTCTATCAACTATTTGTTGTTGCCTATGTAAAGACTCTTTTCTATCATCCGTAAACAACGGAATATGAAGAGATTTAAGTAAATCAAGTCCAATTCCAGATTGATTATTCCAATTAGTACAGATAGAATAAAATACTTTGTGTCGCTGATACATATTCAATATGGCACAAAGATACTCTGGCAAAATTTTACTTCTGTCAACCTCTATTGCTGTGATATGGTTAGAAGTATATACTTTCCTGTTTTCTTCATTGGCAAAGTAGGCTGTTTTTCCTACCCATTCTTGACTATTTGTATTGTTAAACAAAACAACGCCAGACTCAACAAACGGAATATCTTTCATTTCAGGAACATAGACATTCTTGTCATATTTTAATAGTCCATTATTATCTATATTAGTTGGGCGAATCTGTAAAATACCATCTTCTTCTCCAACTTGGTCTTGTCTTCCTATAGCAAAACCAGGATCGAAAGAGAGCGCGAGATCTGATAATCTTTCAGAATATGTACAATGAGTAAACTTATCAATGTCCGCATTGTAATAGATTGGATCTAGCCTGTTTCCCGTTATGTTACGATATTGTACAAGAAATCCCAATTTCCTATCTTCTATACTTTTATTTCTTTCAGTAGAAATGCCTAACTCTTTTGTTAGAAACGCATCAATACTATTATATATTTTATTAGACTCTGTCTTCTTACATTTTACTACATTTATAGCCTTATCCATAAGGGCAATAATTTGCATTTGTACATTCTCAGGAGGTATCGGAATTTGCAAATTATCCAATTCGTATGTATTTACACTTTGTACTGTCTTACTATGCTTTACTACTAAAGATAAGATGTCTTTATTAAAAACATAGAAGAAGTAATTTAAATAAGATGGCAATATGGATTGCTTTAAAACAAAAGCCTTTATATCTTGATTTATTGCAACTTCTTTCAAATTCACAGCAGTTGGCAATGTATGCTTCAAGATGCCACTTCGTACTACCATTAGAAATGAGTTTTCGGGTACAATCTTAGTTGACGAGTGCTTGACCCCAAGAGCTGTAATTGTATCTTCGGTTTCTGTTATGGTTAAACTTTTAAAATCTTTTGCAGAGGCCCAAGAAATGGATCCATTCCAAAAGCTGTTTTCTTTCTTAGAAGGTGTCCCGCCAGAAAAAGACGTCGCAATAGTAGATAATCGTTCTGTTCGGTACAAGTATTTTTGAGAATGTGCTCGCATTGAACGTATATGTATGGGATCAAGTCTGTTTACTATCTCTGATTTATAGACAATAAACATATTATTAAATTTTTTTTCAAAGGCAAAATCAAAACTACTCATAATAACATTGTTGAATAAACCTACTTAATTCTTTTTCAATAATCTCCAGATCATTCTTTCCTGTCACCTTTCCTGTCGCATCATAACCAATATTCTCTGCAATGGCCATAAAAATAGGATAATCTGGTAATTTCTGTTGACATTGATTTGTATAGGCATCAAGTATCACTTCCTTTACCTTCTCGATTCTTATTTTGTATTCCGCACTTATTTGGGCTTTTTCTTCTTTATAAGAATCGTTTCGTGGAAGTAACCGTATTTTATCATCACATTCTTTCTGCAATTTTCTTATTTCATTTTTTGCCGTTGGGCTCTCCCATATAGATGTTTGGATTTGCTGTTTAATACGAATAATGTGATCAGTCTCTTCTGTGGTGTTTTTCCTTAAGAACAATACAGAAGACTTGACATTTGCATCATTAGCAGAGAATGTAAATTGTGGTAATGAAATAACAGCAATAATACGAAATCTCTCTTCAATTTCTGTTCTTACATATTGCATACTGCTGTTTGTAAGAATGGAATCAGGAATGACAATTGCTAAAATCCCATGAGGTTCTAGGAATCTCCAACATTGCTCAATGAACAATACTTCAGTATTTTGGTTGGCTCGGACTGACGAACTACGTTTCTCTGTAATTAAGCTGTCAAGCCAATCTGTTTGTTTGATACTCATGCGATAATTTTTCATATACGCATGTTCTGTCGCTTTTACAGAAGAACCAAAAGGAGGATTAGTTATAATATATTTAAAACTGTTTGGCTTGAAATTCTTGTTTGTAGTTTGGCTTTCAATAGTATTTCTATTATAAGCATCTATAGCATTCCTTTGTTCTTCTGTTTCGCCATCTTCATGTTTCTTATTCTCAATATCAAGTAACCCATCACAGTTAATAATATTTGTACGACCATCATTGTGAATGATCATATTCATCTTAGCTGTGCGAGAAATTTGATCGCTAATTTCTATTCCGAACAAATTATTTTGAGCAAAATCGTGCCAATAGTTGTATTGCTCAATAGAATCTCTAAAATACCCTTCCTTAGCCATTTCAATGGCCTGTTTGCGAATCTTATCAAGAGCATATAATAAAAAGCCACCACTTCCACATGATGTATCTAAAACCCTATCTTCATTTGTAATGGGCAAAACATCCACAATGAACTTTACGATGTTCCTTGGCGTAAAGTATTGCCCAAACTCACCACGAAAATAGGATCCAATAAATTCTTCAAAAGCCTTTCCCTTACTATCAAGGTCAGTATCACTTAAACTAACCTCTTGAAGGAACTCAACTATAGTTGTAATTTCGTATTCGTTCAATTTAATCGGAGAACTAAATACTTCAGGATTCTTTTCTTCCCCTTTCTTATATATATTTTTTACACGTTCTAATAACTTTGCAGGCTTTTCTCCTTTAAATAGTTGCATGTCATAAGGAACTCCTCGTTTACGTTTGGCACTTTCATCCCAGATTTTACAAAAAATGATTTTGTCAAGTTCGTCAAATGCCTCTGAAGGATTTCGTTTACCACCAGCCCATAATGCTTGATGAGCATTGGCAAAGATCTTTTTTAGTTCATCTTCAGAAATGGCTTTCAAGTCTTCTCGTTTATTCCCTTCTTCATCAACACTACCTTTATAATATCTAGCAGAAGCAATATCTTCTTGTCCATAATGGGGAATATCAGGAATCCTATTTGCAATGCGCTCCATTGGCTTATAATCAGCAACATTATAATAGAGTTTCTTGATAATTGATGTAACAATTAGATAATGGGCTTTTAAAGAATTGGCATTACCAAATCCTTGTTCTATGGCCTGCAAAAACTCCGATTCTGACACATCCTTATGCTTACATTCAATCACGATATATGGACTTAGGCATTCGTCATCATTGAAAATCACGATATCAGCCCAATCATTGGGAGTTCTTCGTGGCACTTGAACTTCTAATTGTATTCTGTTAATTGGGTAACCATAATCAAAAATCAATTGTAAGAATACAACAGCTCTTACTTTTTCTTCTGGGTCTGTGTATTTGTAAGATTTAGATTGGGGTACTGTGTAATATGTGATACGTGACTCATCGTTGTTTAAAGCAATAAGTCCCTTTTCTATTCCTTTCTTTATTATATCGTCCATAACTATATTTTATAAACTTACAGGCACAAGCCCTAATTTGTTAATACTTTCGTTGGCTTTCTGCAAAGCCTCATGGACTTCAAGCACTTCGGTATAGTCCCAATACTTGATGTCTTTCTTGATATCATCCAAAGACTCTACTTCTTTCCTTATCTTCTCAATCTGCTCAGCGTCAGAGACAGCAACAATACCTTGTACAGCCTTATTGTTCTTGGCTTTCATTAGGTTCAGGATCAGACTGTCAATAGAGCCCGAGGTCTGCACTTCAAACACATAGATGATTCTGCCCATGTTACCAATGGAGACTTCCCAAACGGCATCTACTCTGGCGCCATTGGCTACGGTGACTTCTGTAGTGGCCTTGAAGCCTAAGCACTCACCGATTTCTTTAATTTTATCTCGTATGTCGTTATGAACAAAATTCGATTCTTTTTTGGTCTTAGGCACTTCCACCACATCTACAGTCTCTGGCTCGTCAATATCTTTTTGTACTTCTTGCCAAATGAAATAATCGAGGGCTATCAAGTTCTCCAAATCTTTATATCCCTTACTCTTAGCAAAAGCGAGCATCTTCTTACCACACTCCGACAGATAAGCATACATCTTTCCATCCATTGCAGAGTCGTATTTGGGTGTGTTTGGCACTTCAAGGATGGTAAAGCCGTTCTTGGTCTTACTGTTCCAAAGAATGCAGTCATTGGGGAAAGCCTTGTTGAGCACTTCGCTCATGATGCCAGGGCCAATACCTTTAATCTTTTGACGGAACTCATCCCAACGTTTGGCAAGCGAATCTTTTCCATAGAGTAAATTAGCAAACTGACTACGAATCAGTTCAAGGCTATTCGTTTCTATCAGATTGTCGATTTTGTAGTGCTTATTACCCCACATAGCCATAGCCCAGAGTGGAGAAAGCAGGTTATAAACATCTTCATCTGTCATACTCAGAAGACGTTTCTTGTCATATTTCTGCATATCCTTGGCATACGCTTCCCGCTCAGCCAATTCCTCTTTGGCTTTTCCCTGACGGTCTGTTAGCCATTGGTGGTATTGCTCCAGATAAGATAAGAATTTCTTTTCGTTCATATTGTAGTAATATCTAATCAAATAACTTCCAAAAATCTATTGCATTCACAAAGCGGAACTGAGGCTTTCCTGTAAACTGTCGTTTCAGGCGGTTGTATTGCGTAGGAGTCAGCACGCTTTGTTTGAACAACACATAGAAAGCATTGGCATAAGTGTAATCGTCAGAGAGAACAAGAGGCTTTGAACAACTCAATTTTGACTTCAACTCTGTAGGTGATATGTTCTTAACGTTAGTACTATTGAACTTTGCATCTGCCAGCAGATACTTGTTGCCTGTAACACATATCAGCATGTCGGCAGAGGCTTGTTTGTCCGTCTTGTTTTGTTGGGCAATTCGAGTTTGAACATCATCAAGGGCTATTGCTTTTTGTTCATCTGAGAATTTGTTTTCACTATCTATACACCCTTCTTTCTTTAGAAGAGTATGCATACCTTGAATGTCTGACAATAGCAGACTCTTAATCCGAATTCCTTTCGGATCTGTTATCGTATATTCAGCCATTGTCTGTTCCGTATTTCTCTATCAGTTCATACGACTTGTTGAAAGACTCGAATATCGGCTCGATGTCTGTACCCATATTCTGATAGTCGTAGGTATAGGCATCTGCATCTGTAGGAACAGCCCGATAGTATGAAAGATGATCAAGCGTCTCTTCTTTCTCTGATATATAGCGGAGGGCACTAACCATGTCTGTACTGTGCGTTGCAATAAAGAATCTGGCTTTGGCCTTCTTGTTGAGTTCCACTAACACTTTGGCATATTCCACTATCCACTGGGGATGCAGATGGGCTTCAGGTTCGTCAATGATAATGAGTGAACGATCATTGATAAGTCCCTTTTTCAGGAGCAGCTGAAGAAAGGCAAATGCCTGCACACCAGTGGCACTTTGTGAAAGATCGAAAGTCTGACCATCGTTACGCTGGTAAATCAATGTTTTCGATTGTTCTGAATATGATGCGTCGCCCTTTAAAATGTTATCCGATAGATATTTACTTATCTCTTGATTATGTGTTGCATCCTTTTGGCTGTTAATGTAATCCCATTCGCTATAAGAGAAAGGAACCTCCAGTTTCTTGGGTGTATCAATATATGTGCAGAACTTGACACTATGCAATAAAGGAACACTCTCTACGCCTGGCCCAAAGAATGTGTAGCCATACTCAGAAACTGAGACTTTATTAATGATGTTATCTTCTTGTAGTTCTGATGCTATCTCGTTACCTAATTCCTTAAATGGACGATTTCTCTTTCGATCTTCATATCTGGCAATTGCTTCGTCAAATTTATCAAGTATGATATTTAGATCTTCTTTAGCTTTTATATCAATATCTAAGTTATACTTGATAATGCTGACAAGTCTTTTTGTTTTCTCATCTTGGTTAAAAGAATCTGCTAACAAGGAAACACACCTTTGAATATTCTCGCGCTCATCTTTAACTTCACCTCCAAAAATTAAACCAAAATCAGAAGGCTTTAATGTGTCATAGATTTGTTGGCAAACCTCTTCTATTGGTTGAAACTCTAATATGAAAGCATTCCAATAAACATCATCTAATGTTTTCACTTTATTAAATATCGTATAGAGCAATCTTGACAGAGTACTCTTGCCACTTCCGTTTACACCAGCGATAACGGTAATGCCATTGAGGTCAATGTCAGCACTATGAATTGCCCTGAAATCCTTAACAGATATTTTTATGTCACTCATATTTTGTCTATTCTCTTTGTTTTTTCTGCTGCAAATATACAAATAATAATGTAAATAAGCGAAACTTTATCTTTTTTATTAGAAAAAGAATTAAATAAATGGTTTCTGGCGAGTAGGGTGAATCCTCATGGATAATATGTGATTTCTTCAACATTTTTATTTTGATAAAAAATGGGTTATCTATCACTTTTTGTGTTAAGTGATTGAATATCAGGTGGTTTGATGGAGTGATGTTTTTTTCGTTTACTATCACTGCCATCATGATGCGTTGGAATGCCTTTATATAAAGGGGAAAACGTCATCTATAAAAGTAAAACAACTTGTTTTACCTTTAAAAAGATATGCTAAACGCTCCTAAAAGATAGTCTCTTTGAAAGTAAAACAAGTTGTTTTTATGAGCCTTCTTCGTCATCGCCTTGGCCTTTGGTCGAGCCTGAAACGAGTTCCGGCTTCTCTCGCTCAATCGCAGCCTTGGCGGAAGAGGTGGGTGAAGTGCTTCGAATAGAGCTCTGAGAGACCTTGGCGGTTGTCGATGGCCTCGCCTACCACGAGCATGGTGGTGAGGGTGAGATTGTTGTCGTGGACTATCTTTGCCAGATCCTTCAGCTTGCCTCGATAAATCTTTTGATCAGGCCAAGTGAGATGATAACAAGCAGCCACAGGGGTGTCCTCAGGATACTCCATTAATAGCTCTTTCTGAACATCATCTACGATGGCTGCTGAGAGGAAGATACACATTGTACTCTGGCTCTTAGCCAACAGATGCAGTTGTTCCTTTTCTGGCATAGGCGTGCGACCTTCGCCACGAGTCAGGATGATGGTCTGCGTGCGCTCAGGGATGGTAAACTGACTCTGCAACTCTGCAGCTGCAGCGAGGAATGAGGAGATACCTGGGGTAATATGATAGTCCATATCATGCTGATCGAAGAAGGCCATCTGCTCCTGGATAGCACCAAAGATACAAGGATCGCCAGTATGTAGACGAACGATGAAGTGGCCCTTGTCGTAATGCTCTTTCATCAGGGCACATTGTTCCTCGAGGTTCATGTCAGCAGAACTTCGTACCACAGCTCCTGGTTTATGACATTCTGTAAGAGCCTTGGGCACCAAAGAGCCTGCATATAAAATAAGGTCTGCCTTCTCCAACATTTTTCTGCCTCGAACTGATACCAAATCAGGATCGCCAGGACCAGCACCTACAATCTCAATATGTCCTTTCTTCTCGCGAAGATGCTTGTAGTCGATCGCAAGGGCTGCTGTCCAGTTCTTGCCTTTCACCTTGGGGATGATGAGTTTGCCATGATCAGAACCCAGGATGGCTGCTGCCTCACAAACACTGGGCGTACCAACGTGCTTCTCTACCACCTTGCTGGGGTTAGGCACATCGATAGCAGAGAGTTCTGCTGCAGTAAAGAATTCCACTTTTTCCTGATAGTCGAGCACCAGAAGATCAACGAATGGTTCATTCTTCTTGACGTCGATGGTACAGAATTGATGGGCACAAGGCAAGACACCACGATCTGCGAATGCATCGGCTATCTCATCGTAAATCTCATAATAGTTCTCAGGCTCATGGGCCACTCCGAAACCGATGGTTCCCACCATTGGCACGAAATGAAGCACCAACATATCCTCAGGATATTTCTGGATAAAAGGCGATACGATAATCAGTAACTGATATTTCTTAGGGTCAGCCTCACGTATATCATTGATGATGGTAACATGCTCTGGTTTAGTAGCTTCCAGATAGTCAGTACCCTCATCGCGAGCTTCGAGCAGAAGGGCTGTGGGCTTGCGATTCACGAAGGCAAAGATGCATTCCTGCATATCCTCGATGTCGCTTGCCACAGGCCAGTTGAAACGCTCCTCTAAGGTGTCAAGTGCCCAGAGTCCGGCATTATCGCTCTGGGTGGTAATTACTTCGTGAGCCCCTATCAGGGCAGCAATCTCACGAGTCAGATGATTGGCTCCACCAACGTGTCCACTCAAAACAGAGATGACATTCTTGCCCAGACTGTCGATGCATACTACTGCAGGATCTTCGTGCTTATCGTTCACGAAAGGTGCAATGGTACGAACGCAGATGCCCATAGCTCCAAGGAACACGAAGGCATCAAACTTCTTCCACTGCCTGCCCACTTCGGCTCGCCCTATGGCTTTGGCGCCGAGTTCCTGTTTCAAGGTGTTGGCAATGTCCTTGCCAGCCTCGCTGATTTGTATGACTGCTATCTGCATAATTTATTTCTGTGGGGTTATCACTCTATAGTTTCCACTTAGGTGCATGAAGGCAAAGAGGCGCAGCAGCCCGTCGTAGTAGGCATCGAAATAGCCGTCGTCGAAGGGCTCGTGCTTGGCATTCCAAAGAGCATCCACAAACTCCTTGCTCTTATCGTGGCTGCACATCATCGAGGCAGCAGCCGAGGTGGCTACGAGTCCGATGCTGTGGCGCAGTTTCTTGAAGCCGCCAGCCTGCAGGATCTCATCACCCTCAGGCAGCGAACCATCTGTACGATACTGGTCTACGAAGGTGTTGACGCCCTGGCTGTAGAGGAAGTTCTGGATGGTCTCACCATACTTCTGCTGCCACTCGCTATCAGCACAGCTCCACTCGTAGTCGAGGGTGATGTTCATGGGCACACGCCAAGAGTCGTAGCGGAAGTTGTTGCTGCCATTGCGACGAGGCTTCTCGCCTGGCTTAGGCTGAGGCATACCTGGGAAACGAGGCATCTGCATCTCACTACCATCATACTGGCTCATATCAGGATTCAAACCCGTCTTCTCGTTGATGGCCTTATGCAGATATTCGCGACTCTTCTTGGCACACTCGTTCCAATAGTCCGAACGTCCATCGTCAGCCCATTTAGCCCATACCTCGTAGAAGGCAGGAATATGATAACTGGGATCCGTAAAACGCTGTCCGAAACCATCAGGGGTAAAGGTAATCAGCTGAGTCTCAGGATCTATGAGATACATTTTCTGTGGGCCATTCTGCTGAGGTCCGAAGCCTGGGAATCCGCCTTGGCGAGGCTCTGGCGTATACTCCTTAGGTTGGATGCAGTCGAGAATGTTCTGGGCTTCTGCCTTGTAGTTGATACCTGTATCATTGCCCCAGCGATTCGAGGCGAAAATAAGTGATGTGATGAAATAAAGCTCACCATCGCTGGCTGCTCCCTCAGCATTACGAGTGCCATCAGTCTTGCAACTCCAGGCGAAGTAGCCCTTGCGATTACCTTCCTGATGCTGCATATACTTCTTGCTCCAACGCCACAGGCGATCGAAGATATCCTTCTCGCCAAACTGAACGGCTATCATCATGCCATACGACATGCCCTCGGTACGGGCATCGTGGTTCTTTACATCAGAGACGTAGCCCATCGAGTCGCCCACCTCGAAGTAGACCTTGTTGGGACCTCGGAACACATCGTTGAACACTTCCTTCAACTTCGCATCGACGTCGGCTTGTTGATAGCCCATCTCCACGAAGAGGTTACGGTACTGGTTGGTTTCGAACGCACCTTTCTTCCAAGGTGTGAGTGCCATCGCCTGGATGGCCAGCATCATCAGCGATGTTAAGATGATTGATTTCTTCATATCTGAATAGTTGATTTTAAAATTTCTATAGGGTTGTAATCATTGAGTTCTAGGCGGAGTGGGGGCTCTTGATGGAGTCCGAGTTCAGCGCAAGCTTCATCCCAGAGCTGATGACTATCAGTAGTCACCTTGGGCGAGGTAACGCTGTTGAATACGATGACACCTTCTGGGGCGATCACCCTTAATACCTTATTTATAATAGCTTTCAGTTGCCCTCCATGTCCACCTATGAATACTGCATCAGGACGAGGGAGATCCGTTAGGTCCTGCTCCAAGAAATCACCTATATGGATGTTGATCCCTAGTGCGCCAAAACGTCTGCAATTTTCGTGCATAATAGCTTCGCATTCAGGACGAATCTCGAAGGCTTCAATCTGTAGGTGTGGGAATTGTAATTTCGCCTCTATCGATACACTTCCTGTGCAGAAGCCGATATCCCAGAATACATGTTTCTTGGGAAGTTCGAAGGCTTGAAGTGTCAGCAAGCGGATAGGCATTTTGGTGATCATCTTTTCGCGTCCGTCGAGTAGGGCGAATTCTGAATCAGGAATGCCAAATCTGTGAGGCGGAAGTGTTGCGTCAGAAGTCAGAATGACGCAATTTGGCATCGAGAACTCGCACTTCGAAGCTTCTTCAAGTGAGAGTATGGAAACCTTCTCTAGTGAAGGGTTGCCTAAATGCTCGCCAACGTTCATTTTATAATGGTTGTAGCCAAATCCAAGCATCCTCTGTGCGATGGTTGCAGGGGTGTGTTCGCGATCAGTCAGAATGCCAATTTTAGTAGCTCTCTCGATAAGCGCTTTGTCGAACTCAGGCCAAGGACGACCAGTAAGCGAAACAATGCGCATATCGTGGTAAGGCATCACCAGTTTGTGGGCCAGCATCTGCAAGGAGTTGAATGTGGGGTAGACCACGATTTCTGCCTCAGGCATTTTTCGTTGG
>Ga0247609_10003586_pt1 | contig 15710 bp, 16 predicted proteins | sample 172DNAGHGlowgp2_FD_193487 | JGI IMG/M metagenome (GOLD analysis project Ga0247609, IMG submission 193487) | Sheep rumen microbial communities from Palmerston North, Manawatu-Wanganui, New Zealand - 1728 DNA GHGlow gp2 | ecosystem: Host-associated > Mammals > Digestive system > Stomach > Rumen ...
GGTAAGGCAATAAACATCTTAAAAGCTGGAACACCCTAAAATCAATTATGCTAACGTTATTCTCTCCAAAATAACAATGCCGCGAAAGCAGAAATAAATAATTGAATGACGCATGGAGTAATCCTAAACGTTGGAAATGGGCAATCAGCACCAATTACAGGAGGAATAAGTAATGCCTAGAAAATTAACTATATCCGAAGTTACGGAAAAAATTGCGAAAAAATTTCCAGATTGGCAATTTGAAGTATTAGAATATAATTCTGCTATGAAACCTTGTAAAATTAAATGTTTATTATGTGGTGAAATAAAAACTTATCAACAATTATCTCACTTAATAAATAAACAATCTCCTTGTATTTGTACATCAACCGCGAGTCAATATAAATCTATTCAACAAATTAAAGAATTAGAACAATTTTTTAAAACTTCATCAGAGTTTGAAGTAGTAGAATGGACTAAAATGAATGATGCAAAACAAAAACCTGCGGTTACAATTTATCATAAACCTTGCGGCCATACTTTTACACGACGTACTACAACTTTTTATAATAATCAAGTATGTCCATTCTGCGAAGGAACCGCAATGCCTGATACAATTACCATAGCGCAAAGATGTAAAGAGAAAGGCTACACATTATTAACCGAATATAAAGGACTTCAAGAAAAAGTATTAATTCGGCATGATAAATGCGGTTTTATTTGGGGTATTAAGCCTTACCGTTTTTATCATGAACTTGATGGTGATTGTCCTAATTGTAATAAAACGATGTCCAAAGGAGAGCGTCGTATTATGGAATATTTACAAGAGCATAATTATAATTTTGATAAAGAAGCGCAATTTCCGTGGCAATCGCATAAGGCGTATAGATATGATTATTATGTTCCTGATTACAATTTAATTATCGAATATCATGGTATTCAACATTTTGAAGAAACAAATTTTTTACACTCATCTTTAACAACAAATCAGGAGCATGATGCTATTAAATTAAATGAAGCTTTAAAAAATGGATATAACTATTTAGTTATTCCATATACGCATTACTCATCAATTGCTGAAATTTTAGATAATTGGTTCAACGACTATCCGAAAGGAGTAAATAACAAGCTAATGGTTATTGAAAGAGATGTTGCCTTAAAATAAGGCAAAAATATAGTCTAATCTCTATGGAAACATAGAGCCGAATAGGGATTAAAAGTTGCGATTTTAATCAAATAATAATGTTAAGCTACGAGGTGCCGCTTCGCTACGGCCTACTAGACAAAGCCACTATGATGGACCAACGTTACTCATCCACAATGAATGATGAGGCATTCGCACGCGAATCACTCTCAATATGGACTGGCAATGCCAAAGATGCCTGGTTTGATAGTCAACGACTTGAAAAACGCCGCACACTATTGCGCTGTGAGCGTGAGTATACTGGGTCTAAAAATGACAAAATGTTTTACATCGTTGGTGTTGATGTTGCGAGGTATTCCGCAAACACCGCAATAATGGTTATTAAAGTATTACCTGAAATGAATAATTTTATTAAAAAGGTAGTATATACCGAAGTAATAAATGGTGCCAATTACATTACAGAACAGGCACCGCGGTTAAAGAAAATTATACAGCTATATCAACCGCGGGAAATCGTAATCGACGGTAACGGCCCAGGCATTGGCTTGCTAGACGCCATGGCGCTACCCTCAACTGATGCCAAGACGGGTGAACAATTCCCTGCCTATTATACCTTTAACGATGAGCATCATTTACCGCCAGAAAAGAAAAATATTTCTGATGAGCCCGTGCCTTCATTGAATGCAATTATTTATGATATTAAAGCAGGCTCATCTAATAACGACCTAATTCATGCTAATCTATTTTCTCAGTTAAATAACGGAACTGTTGCTTTACTTGCCCCTGAACAAATTGTTAAGGAGAAATTAGGCCGTTTTAAGTGGTGGAACAAGCTCTCTCTTTATGACCGGAGAGTGTTTCTTCTTCCGTATGAAATGACCTCTCGCCTTATTGATGAATTAAATAATTTAAAGTTAAAGCAAACCGGCGCAGCAAACCAATTTAATATTGAAAGAATTTCCCGCAGTATTGAAAAAGACCGTGTATCGGCCCTTGAATACGGGCTATTTCGCGTTAAATATTACGAAGACCTAGAATTTCAACGTCGTAAAAAACGAGATTTCCGCAAGTTTGCTTTTTTCAGTCCTAAAAAGAGGGGGTGAGTTTAGTGGACACTCCAAAACCAAAATACGATTTTACCAACTTTGTTTCTCAAATGCGTAAAAATCGAAAGCCACGAGTGCCTATAAATGAGCGGGCCTATTATCGTGGATACCGTAGTTCTGACCCAGTGCGGTCAACGGATTTTACCATTGAAGAGATTGAAGAAATTATTCGTTCTGGCGATATAGAATCTGCCCGCGAACTGTCGCGCTATTTTTATCGTACCAATGGTGAATATCATAACAATATTGATTTTCTTACCTATTTGCCTACATACGATTACGCAATAGTGCCGGTATATCAAGATGAAAAAATGTCAAAAGAACCGCTACTTTCTTCTTTTCGTAAAGCGTGTAAATTTATCGAATCCTTAGATATACCAACTACATTTTCCCGCATTTCGGTAGAATGGATTAAGACGGGAGTATATTATGGTATTTTACGAACAGATGGTAAAAAAGCCGTAATCCAAGATTTGCCCATTGAATATTGTCGTTGTCGTTTTAAGGATTTTAATAACCTTAATATTCTTGAATTTAATCTCCATTACTTTGACCGCATTACAGATGAACAAATCTTACGTGAAGCATTGAGCACTTTCCCGCAAGAAATTCAAGTGGCCTATCGTAAATTAAAGAATAGAACCCTTAAAGATTATTGGGTGGCAATTTCACCAGCGTCAGGCGGTATTTGCTTTAAATTTAGCGCAGATGCTTTACCACTTTTGTTAGCTAGCATACCTGATTTAAAGAAACTACAAGATGCGGTCAACCGCGAAGAGCGGCGCGATGAGAATGAATTATATAAATTATTAATTCAACAAATGCCAATTGATAGTAAAGGCGAATTGGTATTCCAACTTGATGAAGTTGCGGATATTCATGCTTCTGTTGCTGACATGCTGGCGGATGAAGATACTGTTGAGGTATTGACAACTTTTGGTGAGACATCACTTGAAAGTTTACAAGATTCATCTAACGCAACGCAGTCTAACGATAGAATCACGAAGTATAAGACTAACGCATACGACGCTCTCGGCCGCAGCTCACTTTTATTTAATGCTGACGGTAGCGCAGCATTGGCTTATGCTATAAAAAAGGATGAAGCCTTAGTTCGTTCCTATTTGAATGTTTACGAGAATTGGTTACGGTTTGTGCTTAATTCATTTTTTGGTAAAGCAAATCTATCATTTGACTTTTTACTTCTACCTACAACTGTATTCAATCGAAAGGATATTCTTACTTCCTATTTTAGTGGAGCACAATATGGCTATTCTAAGATGCTTGCGGGCGTAGCTATGGGTATCCCGCAAATTGACCAGCTTAGCCTAATGCACTTTGAGGATGAAATCTTAGATATGACTAATAAGATGAAACCACTACAATCTTCTTATACTTCGTCAAATAAAGACGGAAAAAATACACAAGGTTCTTCTAGTAGTGGAGATTTGAATAATAAGGGAGGCCGCCCAGAATTACCTGATGAAGAAAAGTCAGAAAAAACACAAGCTAATATTAAGGCGGCTCAGGGCTAGGAGTAGTGATTAAGTATGGAAAAACAAATTCCAATTTACTTTGATAATGTTTCTATTACTGCTCCCGCCGCGTTAATTTCAGCACAAAACCAAAAGCTTGCTCGTTTAAAGGTTGCGGCATTTACGAAATACGGCAACCGCAATGGCTCTTATATTACCGATGAAGTTGCGACCATGTTGATTAATTCCGCAACAACTGGTAACACACCTGTCGTTGGATTTTTTGACCCATCTAGCGAAAAATGGGCGGGTCATACAGGGCCAAAGCTCGCAAACGGGTATGGTTATGTTGAAAGCTTTTTAGGGTGGGAGCCCTTACAAGACACAGACGGTGTTACTCGTGATTATGCCATTTTTTCCGTAGTTCTATTTACTGATTATTTTACCGAAGCCCAGAAAGTTGCGGGACAAAATCAATCTATGGAATTAAATCCTGAATTAGTAGACGGAACTTGGGCAGAAATTGATGGAATAGAGTATTTTGTATATTCTAAGGCGCAAATGCTTGGATTCTGTATTATTGGCGACCACGAACCGTGTTTTAGTGTATCTACGTTCTTTTCTAAGAACGATAATACATATCAGACCCAAATGGACAAGTTTTCTTCTCTCTTGAGTGATTTAAAGGCACAAGTGGAAGAAGCTGAAAAAGGAGGAGAACAACCTATGAATGAGTTTGAAAATAAGGAGGCTGTCGTAGAAGAGACTGCCACCTTTCAAGCTCCTGATGAGGCGGTTGAGCCCGCGGCAGAGGAGACTCCTATTGTGGAAGAAACTACTCCCGAAACAACCGCCGACTTTGAAGCTGAAGTAGAGCCCGCTCAAGTTGAGGAAGAACCCGAGGTTTTTGAGGAAGCCCCTGAGACCGCTCCTGCGGTAGAAGACACTCACGCAGAAGATTGGCAAGCTCAATTTGAAACCTTACAGTCTCAATATTCTCAACTACAAGAACAATTTAATGCTCTACAAAATAATTTCAATGCTCTCCAAGAGCAAAACGCTCAACTTACTGCTCAGGTAGCAGATTATCAAGCCCAAGCTACTGCGGCAGAAACTGAACGTAAAAATAATTTAATTGATTCCTACCAGAACATGGTAGAACCCGAAGAAATTACCGCGCTTCGGGAGACAGTAAACGACTTTTCTTATGACGAACTGGAATCTAAATTGGCGGTCTCGTTTGCTCATAAGCAGATTGCTGCTAATAGCGAAACAAACAAAGTTCCTCTGCCAGAACAAGAGGAGTCCAGTTTTGCTCGTCTAATGAAGAAATATAGAAAGAATTAATAAAGGAGGTCATTATTATGGCACGTTATCCTGTTGAAAAGTATGCCTCCGTGGAACTCAATCAAGTTGCGTTCCCCAAGACTGGCATGGTAGTATCTCAAGTACCACTAGGCACTGAATATACCGAAAACGCTCCTTGTGAGAATGGTATGTGGGTACTTGCTGATAAATCTTTAAAGGTAATTAAGTCCCCTGTTGCTGCAAATAATGTACCAATTGGTATTGTTTACACAACTGAAAAAGAATATGATATGAATCACTATGGTCTAAAGACCTTCGGCCGCAAGGTTGCTGGTGATTATCCTCGTGTAGGTCTACTAAGTGTAGGTGACACTATTACTTCTAACTGCTTCCAATTTGGTACTGGCGTAGCTAGTGTTGAAGCTCTAGATACCGCTTTAGCTGCCGGTACTCCTGTTTATGTAGTACCTACTGCCGGTAGTTCTGTACCTACTCTAACCACAACTGCTCCTACCACCAATATTCCTACTTATGCAAAGGTAGTAAAGCAGTACACAATGCCCAACGGCGAAAAGGGTGTACAATATCAAATTGTACATGTAGCTTAATAAGGAGGTGTGAACATTATGACTATGAATGAGCTAAAGGTTCTAATGAACGGTGCTTTCGGTCGCAAGGTTCCCGCCGAATTTGCCGTAGAGAACTATGACTATGAAGCTGCCCTACATGATGAAATTTGTAAAATGGTATGCGACGAGAATGGTCGTTTCAACCGTTATAAGTTCCAACGTTGTAAGTATGACCTATTTGAACTACTTTCCCAGAATCTCGACGAGATTATGCCTCGCGCTATTGATGATGCTCTTGGTATGTTCACCGAAGTAATTCGTGTTCCCCAAGGCACTCGTCTTTCTTTCCGTGTAACTCGTGGCAAGCAACGCGGTAAGCAGTTTGTAACTCGTGCTACTGAATCCGGTAACTATGAGCAGTTCCGTCTTGACCATGAAAGCTTTGACGTATATCCTCAAACAATCGCCGGTGGCGCTTACGTTGATTTTGAACGCTATCTAGATGGTGTAGAGTCCATTACTGATTTGTATGAGGTTCTTGAAGCTGGTCTAGTAGACCGTCTATTTGAGATGGTACAGGAAGTATTACTAGCTTCTTGGAATATGGCTGGTCGTCCTGCCCGCAACAAAGTAGTTGCTTCTGGCTTCGACGCTGCTGCAATGACTCAACTAATCAATACCGTAGCTGCTTATGGCTCTCCTGTAATTTACTGCTCTGCCGAGTTCGCTTCTGAAATGGCTAATGCTCTTGTATATGAAACCAAGATTAAGGTTGCAGAACAGGATGTAATTGATATTCGTGAGCGTGGTTATATTGGTGTATTCCACGGCACCCCTGTGGTAATTATGCCTCAGTCTTTCACTGATGATACTAATACCAAAACTGTTATGAATCCTTCCTTCGCTTATGTACTACCTGCTGGCAAAGAGAAGCTCATTAAGATGTGCTTTGAAGGCAACACTTATGTGCGTGAGTGGGATGACCACGAAGGCGATAACAACATTGGTATTCAGACTTACACCAAGGTTGGCGTAGGTATGTATAGCACTCCTAACTATTGGGGTATTTACTACAATAGTGCTATTGATGCCGGCGGCTGGGCTGCTTACAATCAAGCACTAGTAGGCTAATTTATATATGAAATGTGCGGCGGCCAGGCCCGCTTGGCCGCCGTTTTTGGAGTTAAAGGAGGAAAAATAAATGAGTAAGATTACCGTAAAAAATATTAGTTCCGCAACAGTCGTAATTACCGACCCGAACATTAAATTCCGGCGTGTGCTCGCACCTGGCCGCACTATGCCGATTAGTGATGAAGAGTATAATGACCTTCAATTCGCTCCCGGCGTACAACCCCTAGTAAGTGGTGGTTATATTCGTTTTGATGGTGTTACTGAGGATCAAGGTGTTTTTGATACCCCTGAGACCTATGAAATCGCAGAGCTTCGTAGTATGCTAGAAAACAAAGATATTACTAAATTTGCTAAGTTTATTCCCGAAGCCCCTGCGGCCGCAAAAGAATCAATAGTGCGCTTGGCTGTTGAGCTAGGTATTACAGACAATGCTTTTGTCGCTCTTATTAAAAAGTATTGTGAAGTAGACATAATTGATGCTATTAATAAGAAGCATCAGTTAGAGAACTAATATTATGGCAACCCCATTTATTAAAATATATGATGCTTTCTTGGCCCGCATTACCGCGGATGAATGGACTCTTGAAGAAGAGTTGGCTATCGTAGAGCGAGATTGGCAAGAATTGTTAAAAATGGCAATTTTCCGTTTTAAATATCCGCGTGTAGACCTTGAAGAGGTCGAAGAAGTCGATGGTGTTATGACTTTTGCCGCAGATTTGACAAATGATGAAATTCAACTTCTTGCTTTATATATGAAACATGAATGGGTAAAACGCTGTATCGCTAGTTGGGAGAATATTCGACAATTATATGCTGACCGAGATTTCTCCCAAGCCAATCACCTTGATAAACTCAATAAGCTGGAAGCCGCAGTTAGTGAAGAAATTCACAAGGCTGAGGGCATTTATGACCGCTCACGTTATAAGCGCCCCGCGGAATTATTTAAAAAGTTGGCGGGAAAGAAAAATGTCTACCGACGTGACGTATGACGGCTATAAAAATAAATTAAAAGGTCGGTTATACGGAGTTTTATGTGAGCGTGAAAAAAACGGTGATTGGGAAAAATATTTAGATTCAATAATTATTGAATTAGAAGGTATGCCTGAACCTAATTCAATTAATTATTGGGCCCTATTAGGTAAACTACATTCATTAAAGATTTTATCGTTTGATTATTTTCGTAAAACCATTTTTGAATGTATGAACTTAATTGGGAAATTAAACTATGAGCTATCTTGAAACTTATTTTTCAAGAGTAAATCATTTGGGCGATACAACGGCAGATAGAATACGGAATAGTGGTATTCGTTCTTTTGAAAAATGGATGGCTGAATCGCCTCATACGGTTCAACAATTATTCGCAGAACGAGGACTCTATTTTGACGGTATTATTTTAACTAATAAAGATAAAGAATACGAAAAGATTATGTTCCTAAATGTGGCAAATAATACTCCAATATTTGTTGGTGATATTATTGATTGGTATGACGAAGATTATGGTCATACTGAAAAATGGATTGTTATCCAAGAAGAGCGCCATGTCCGCGGAACACATAAGACATATTGGATAATACGCTGTAATTATTTAGTTAAATGGATAGATTCACTAGGTCATTTACAATCATCTTGGTGCTATTTAGTGAGTTCATTAGATAGTAAAATTAAAGGCAATTATCGAACATGGCATAATCTAATTACACCGCAGCCTAATAAATACGCGGAAATTTTAATGCCACGATACGACATTGATAAGTCCACGAACTTTATTGTCGAAAATGAATCATGGACAATGATTGAATATGACCATACTAGCGTGCCAGGTACAATTTATCTTTCCTTAACGGAAGGTAAGATTAATGAAATCTATGATGATTTGGTAAATAATATTGCCGATACAGATAAAATGGCCAAATATGATTTGGCTATTCCAGATTTGCCGCAGGTATTTAATGTAGGAGATGAAATTAAGCCTACATTTACTGTTACCAAAAATGGTATTCCGCTTGAAGCAGAAGTAAATCTATTACCGACAAATAAAACTTTTACTAAAATTCAAGATGGTAGATTAATAGCTAGGGCTGTTGGTGAAACCGATATTATTGTTCAGCTGCGGGAGTATCCTGATATACAACAACAATTACATATTGTTATATCTGATGCGACACAAGAATTTGCCGCTTATATAGAAGGTCCCGCAACAATTCGTTTAGCTCGCACTGCTTCTTATGAATTAAAAGCTACTGGTACGTTTAATGGCACAGTAGAGTTTTCTATTGATAAGCCAGAATTAGTTGCTATTAAAAGCTCAGCAGGAGCTAATTGTGTTTTATTATGTAATGATAAAAACGATTTAGGTACTAATTATGAAAATCCAGAAGAAAGTGGTGTAGTTCTTTCCGCGGTTTACGGCGGGAAAACTTATACAAAACGTATTAAAATTATTCCATTATGGTAAGGAGGTAAAGAAATGGCTAGTTTAACAATACCCGGTCAACGCCGCTTTGCTGTAATGGGAACAAATACGTTTATTATAGCAAATACCATTATGTCAAATCAAAGGATTTGCCGCCTATTAAAGTATCAAACACGTAATCCGTTTGCGGAGGTTGACCCAATTACGCAAAAGCCGCAGCCGGATGTAGATGGTACAGAATTAATTAATAAGCAAATCTTAATTATTCCAAAAGTATATGATGATAGTACATTGAAGATGTCCTATATTACCGCAATTTTTGACGACTTTGTAGTTAATCCTTCAAATCCCGAGTTTAAAAACTCTACAATCCGTTTTGATATTGCTTGTCCTTATGATGAATGGCTGCTTGATGATAAATCATTGCGGCCTTATCTTATTATGCAGGAAATTGATACACTATTTAATCAAGGCAAACTTGCTGGCATTGGTAATCTACAATTCTGGCGGGCAGATGCCCTAACACTTTCTCCTTGGATTGGTGGATACTCTATGAGGTATAAGATTTATGAATTTAACTGATGATGAGATTCTTAAATTTCAAGCCGGGTATCCAGTTTTTCTTGATGATATTTGCGCCGTTTATCCTGCGAAAATGGGAGAAATTGTTCAATTAGGGTATTCAAAATTTCAATCATATTTAGGTATTATGCTAATTGAAAAACCTGCACCTAAAAAGGGTGCTGATAAAGAAACTAATGAGTTAATGTCACAATTGAGTGATTTTCAATATTTGTTGATTTTAACGCAAGTTGATTTAGAAGCACAACAGTTGTTACGTTCTGCGTGTCACTTTTTTCTTCATGAGCAAGTTATGTTTTCACTAGACCCCGCACAAATTGTAGTTGGCGACCCTAGGGAAAAACATTTATTAACAGAAGAAAAATTTTACGAATTACAGCGGCTTTTAAAGCGGATGTATTTCGTAGAACAAGAAGGCGAAGAAATAATTATTTCTGATACCGACGATTCACGCACTCGCGCTTTAAAAGAAAAGATGCGGCGAAATCGCGCATTAGTGCGTAAGGCGAAAGCAAAGCAAGCAAAGCAAGAAAAAAGCGATTTAGCGCTTTCTGATTTGATTGGTAGTATTACAATTAACAATTGCGGTTTAAACATGGAAAACATTTGGAATATTACATATTATGCTTTTCATGACCAACTTAAACGTATGGGTTGGCGTGATCAGTTTGATATAAACAATCGTGCCGCATTGGCTGGCGCGAAATTAAAAAAATCACAACTCAAGCATTGGATGCGTTCCATCGCGAGTTCTGATAAAAACTAGTTTTTATGGAGGTAACTCAAAATGGCTGTAAATATTTTTGACCGTTATGGCATTAAAGAGGTTGCCAATGTATATTTTGAGGCTCTAGCTACTGAACCTAAAGCTAATATTTATGAGGGCGACATTGTTTTGTTCCTAGACTCTTTGAAAGTATCTACAATTGAAACCACAGCTGAGCAGACTGACGCTCGTGGCGGTTGGGGCAATCCTAAGTTAATTACTTGGGACTATGGTAAGGAAATTACTCTAACTCTTGAAGATGCTCTACTTTCTCTTGAATCTCTACGCTTCATGATGGGTGGCGCTATTCATCGTGGTTCTAGCGCAAAAGATCAAGTAATTGTTCGTCATACTGAAGAAGTGGTATGTACTACTAACGGTGTAGTACCTAAGCCTAAAGACCACTTAACTGGCGAAGAGTATACAATTACTGCTACTACGACCAATCCTGTTAAGTTAATTAATCTCACTACCGGTGCACGTACTCAATTAAAAACCGGTGAGATTGATGGCACTAAATCTATTAAATTTATTAATGATGCTATGCAAGGTACAGATGTAGAAGTTACAACTGCTGCTGGTGACCATATTCGTATTTTCTGGACTGAGGTTTTTGAAAGCACAGCTGATACTGATAAGGCCGTAGAAGTTACCATTTCTCCTGATACTTTCCCTGGCACTTATCGCGTAGTTGGCGACACTTTCATGCGCTCCGCTGAAACCGGTAAAGACGAAGCCTTCCAGTTTGTAATCAATAAGGCTAAGGTAAGTTCTGAAGTAACTCTAACTCTAGAAGCTGAGGGCGATCCTGCTACCTTTGAAATGACTTTAACTGTTCTTCGTAGTAATAATGAACGTGGCGAAAATGAAATGATGAAGCTTATTCGTTACGGCGCCGCTGCGGCCGATGAAAGCACCGCTGGTGATGACTGGGGTTCCGTAAGTGGTTCCTAATTAATAATAATCTTTCCTATAACACAAAAAGGCTAGGGTATATCCCTAGCCTTTTTCTTTTAGGTGGTGAAACCTAAAAATGCTTGACCAATATCAAGGCGTTAAGGAACTTTATGAAGTAGTATTAAAAGCTAAGGTTCCAATGCGATTTGGTGAACGCCGGCTAGAAGCTGGTGAGCCAGTTTTATACTTTGAGAATATAAATATGGCTCTTTTAACTGAACAAAGTAACCCAATTATGGCGCGCGGCGGCTGGGGCAATATGCCGCATGTTATTTGGGAAGACCGTTCCGAAGTGCGGTTTACTCTATCGGAAGGTGTTTTATCTTCTATTAGTATGGGCATTTTACTTAGCGCCGCAGTAACGGAACGCCAAGAGCAAAAGCCGCTTTATGTTCAAATGAAAGAAGGGCCATTTATTGATAAAAATAATGCCATCTTATATGATGATGCGAAAGATTTATTTACTTATGATGCGGATAATAAAACCGCACAAATAGATTTAAAATATCCGCCAGATTTAAAACATAAAGTTTTTATTTATGAATACGCTCGGGATGTCGCTCAGAAAAAAGTTTATGGCACTTATGAAGCGCCGCAAACTATATATGTGAATGACGCAAATCCCGAAAAACAATATATTGTAGATTATTACTTTGAATATCTCGATGAAGCACTAATCTACACCATAACTAAGGAGCGTTTTACGGGACTATTTACCTTAGAAGGTAAATTTTATTCAAAAGATGAAAATGATGGTATCAATTATACCAATGTATTATATATGCCAAAAGTGAGAATTGTAAGTGATATTAACTTACGGTTAGGAGAAAGGGCGGACCCAACTACGTCGGTGTTTAATATTATTGGTATGCCTGAAACCACCGATGGGGATAAGAATTTAATTTTGAGAACTGTTCGTTTGAATACGAATATCTTTTAATGCCACCTTTCTATATGGAAGGTGGCATTTTTTTATTTTACGGAGAAAAAGGAGTGTGACGGGCCATGCCAGCAGGTAGTGAAGGAATACAAATTCCGGTATCGTTACAGGTTGATGCAAGTGGGTATTTATCAATTATAGATAAATTAAAGCAATCTCTTAATAAGCTTGCTCCTGATAGTAAATTATATAGTGTAATAACTAAAGATTTACAAAGGGTGGAAAAGGAAGCTAACGCTATTCAAGCGGCGTTGGCACAAGGCTTTAACAATCCAACACAATTAGAGCGGTTTAATCAAAGAATAGTAAATTTTGGTGAACATATACATGAAGTTGCTCAAGAGATTAGTAAAGCGAATTTTGAAGATTTAAATTTAAATTTAGTTAAACCTGAAGATTTACAAAAATTAAATTTATTAAAAGATGCTGTTAATACAGTTCAACAACGTGTAAATAATTTTCAAACTGATCAAATGCGTGACGTGGTAAAACAAAGTCAAGATATGAAGGAAGCTTTCGACACTTTAAAACTTGACATTGATACCAGCGATTATACGCAAGCGATGAAAAAAGCTAATGACCAGATTGATAAATTGCGGGAAAACGCCGCTAAAAAACATGAACAAACAAATGCGAAAACAGCAGCTTTACAGAAAGCAGAAAAGGCAAAAGAATTACGCAGTAATTTATTTGATATAATGCACCAAGGTCATCAAGCAAATTATACTGAATTTTTTAAAGCTAATAATGCTTGGAGAAGTCAAGATAAGAAAAATGAGTTCATTAATTTATTAGAAGAAATGGGTATTGGCCCTAAAACTTTACAAGAAATTAGTGAAAGCACAGGTAACGGTATTCGAGCATTTTGGGACCAAATTAATAATGAAATAAAGTCTAAAGGTTTAGATTTAAAATTAGATAATAAAATTAAAGATTTACAAGCACAATTAACAGCAGCAACAGCGGAAGAAAATAAAGCTACATTAGATGTAACAAAAGTAGAACAATTACGTACCACTTTACAAGAACTTAATAATCTTGACCCCACTTCCGGTACTGAATTTGCTCAAAAATATCAGCAAGTTCAAGAAGCATTACAGAATGTTATTGCAGAATACGAAAATTATAAAAAACAAATCCGTGATACGACTCAATTAGATGAAAATAGTGTTGCGGCTCTTGAACAATTAAAAAAAGAAAATCAAGAATTAAGGGCTGAAATAGTGCAAGTTAAACAAGGTATGCTTGACCACGCCGAGGCTGTTCGTGCAGCTGATGCTGCTGCGCGTGAAGCTGCCGCTTCTCAACAGCGTCTAACTAATGCTATTCGTCAATGGTTTAGTTTCCGTGAGGTTATCAACCTTACAAAACGTGCCATTAAAGATGCTGTTACGCATATAAAAGAGCTTGATGCGACTATGACCCAGATTGCTGTTGTTACTAATATGACGCAATCTGACTTGTGGGACCAGATTGGAACTTATAGTGCTATCGCACAGCAATATGGTGTTACTACTAATGGTGTCTATGAAGTTTCACAACTTTATTACCAGCAGGGTAAGTTAAACATTTGACTTTTTCACGGAAATCTGATATAATATACTTATCAAAGAGAAGAATCTTTGATAAGGAGTTGTTATTATGTTAGAAAAAAGAATACAAATTGAAGGACAAGATACAGACTATTTAGTGCGAGATGATGGGACAATTTGGAGCGAAAAACGCAATCGCGTTTTAAAAGGTACTGTTCAACGAAATGAGTATCATACAGTATATTTAACATTTAATAATAAACAATATAATTTTATGATACATCGTTTAGTTGCGGAAGCATTTTGCCCTAATCCAAATCATTACACTATTGTTCACCATAAAGACGGAAATAAACATAATAATGCGGCTAGTAATTTAGCGTGGACTACTACATTAGAAAATAATCAAACTGAAAATCGACTTCAAAGTCCACAAATTCGACAAGTTAAAACCGCAGACACTAAAAAGCATTGGACATCATTATTTTTTAGTGATAATTATGGCATTAATTCTGATGGTGAAATGATTAATTTTCGCACGAAAAAATTAATTCAAGGGTCAGATAGAAACGGCTATAAACGTTTTAGTTTTAATGGTCATACGTATTCCATTCATCGGTTAGTATATGAAACCTTTAAAGGGCCTATTCCAGAAGGATTTTACGTTGACCATATAGATGGTAATCGTTCTAATAACGCATTATCAAATTTACGTTTAGTAACTCAATCTGACAATATGTATGCCGCAATGAAAAATGGTCATAGCGGTCAAATACCCGTTCTTCAATTTGATAAACAAGGTAATTTTATCCAAGAATTTCCTACCATTCAGGCGGCCGCAGACGCACTTGGTGTTACGCATGCTGCTATACGTTCAGCAATAGAACGTAATGGTAGTAGCAGTGGATATAAGTGGAAACGAAAAAGTCAATAATGTATGCTCTGAACATCCTTTAATTGCTGGAAATCCTTTTAGAGCCATACTGACACAAACCACGCAGTAATGCGTGGTTTTTGTAATACTAGTATGGATTAGGTAATCAGCAGCCAAGCGACCGCGCAATATGCGGCCGAAGGTTCAACGACTAGCCGGTTGTCAAGACCGGGGTAGGCGCAAGCGCGCCGAAATGGGGGTGGCGGCAAAGCCGTTAAGATATAGTCTGGACTTCATGTGAAAGCATGAGCTGGGTTCGTCCCGCCGATAGATTAGCGACCTATCGGGAACATATCGTTACAAACCGCTGAGGTTATGAACCTCACGCAAGAAACCCTAAAAATGGCAAAAATTGCCAATTTGGATTACGCAACATCAACTGACTATATGACCGTTGCGTTACGTGGTTTCAAATTGGAAATGTCCGATGCTCAAAAAGTAACTGACGTATACTCTAAGTTGGCCGCTATCAGCGCTTCTGATACAGAAGAATTGGCAGTCGCTATGAGTAAAACCGCATCAGGAGCCGAGGCAGTAGGTTCTAGTTTTGAAAATACTGCGGCTATGATTGCGTTGATGGAAGAAACAACTCGTGAGGCTCCGGAGAATATCGGTTCTGCCTTAAAGAGTATCATTTCACGTTATGGTGAATTAAAAACTTCTCCGTCAACATTGATTGACGCAGAAGGTGAAGAGCTTAACTTCAATAAGGTTGATACTGCGTTAAAATCCGTAGGCGTATCAATGCACGATGCCAATGGACAGTTCCGTGCGTTTGATGACGTTATTATGGATTTGGCTAAAACATGGCAGACATTAGATAGAAATTCACAACGTTATATCGCGACCGTAATGGCCGGTAACCGCCAGCAATCTC
>Ga0247609_10003587_pt1 | contig 15709 bp, 14 predicted proteins | sample 172DNAGHGlowgp2_FD_193487 | JGI IMG/M metagenome (GOLD analysis project Ga0247609, IMG submission 193487) | Sheep rumen microbial communities from Palmerston North, Manawatu-Wanganui, New Zealand - 1728 DNA GHGlow gp2 | ecosystem: Host-associated > Mammals > Digestive system > Stomach > Rumen ...
AGGAGTAGGTTCAGTGATACCACGCTCTGTACCTGCGAGCTTTGCAGTGAAACCAGAGAGGAAGTAGTACTGAGTCTGCTCAGGAGTGAGGATAGACACTGGAGGCAGCACGCCGAATGCGTCAGCAGAAAGGAAGATCACGTTCTTTGCTGCAGGACCAGCGCTCTTGCCAGCCACCTTCTTCACGATGTTCTTGATGTGGTCGATTGGGTAAGAAACACGAGTGTTCTCAGTTACGCTCTTGTCAGCGAAGTCAATCTTACCATCCTTAGCTACAGTTACGTTCTCGAGGAGAGCGTCGCGCTTGATAGCACCGTAGATGTCAGGCTCGTTTTCCTTAGAGAGGTTGATCACCTTAGCGTAGCAACCACCTTCGAGGTTGAACACACCCTCGTCGTCCCATCCGTGCTCGTCGTCACCGATGAGGAGACGCTTAGGATCGGTAGAAAGGGTAGTCTTACCTGTACCAGAGAGACCGAAGAAGATAGCAGTGTTCTTACCTTCCATATCGGTGTTGGCAGAGCAGTGCATAGAAGCGATGCCCTTGAGTGGGAGGTAGTAGTTCTGCATAGAGAACATACCCTTCTTCATCTCACCACCATACCAAGTGTTGATGATCACCTGCTCGCGGCTCTTTGTGTTGAAGGCAACACAAGTTTCAGAGTTGAGGCCGAGTTCCTTGTAGTTCTCCACCTTAGCCTTAGAAGCGTTGTAGATGACGAAGTTTGGTTCGAAGTTCTTCAGTTCCTCCTCTGTTGGACGGATGAACATGTTCTCAACGAAGTGAGCCTGCCAAGCCACCTCAACGATGAAGCGAACAGCGAGACGAGTAGCCTCGTTAGCACCGCAGAATGCATCAACTACATAGAGGTTCTTGTTAGAGAGCTCCTTCTTGGCGATTTCCTTCACCTTAGCCCAAACGTCTTCAGACATTGGGTGGTTGTCGTTCTTGTACTCCTCAGAAGTCCACCATACGTTGTTGTGGCTCTCATCGTTATCCACGATGTACTTATCCTTAGGAGAACGACCAGTGAAGATACCAGTCATCACGTTCACAGCGCCGAGTTCAGTTTCCTGACCAACCTCGTAACCAGTGAGAGATGGGTCAACTTCAGCCTTGTAAAGCTCCTCGTAAGAAGGATTGTGTGCAATCACTGTAGAACCAGTGATACCATACTTTGTCAAATCTAATGCCATAGTACTTTTGTGTTTATAAATTTAATGAATAATTAATCTCTTTACCGTATTATTGATGCTTAACTAACATTCCATGAAACCAAGAAGTTCCACGGATTTCGTCAAAATCAAGTACAAAGGTAAGCATTTCTCCGCTATGGGCAAAGTCCATTGTGCTCTAATCCTCATTTTTTTCATTAATTAACAACAAAAAAGGAGGAAAAAGTCACGAATGAAGAAAGAGTTGTAACATTTAGTTTGCAATCTATGGAAAAAGTCGTACCTTTGCCGCCGGTTTCAAAATCGGGATGTAGCGCAGTTGGTAGCGCACTACGTTCGGGACGTAGGGGTCGCGTGTTCGAGTCACGTCATCCCGACCCAAGAAAAGCCCATCGCATCAGGTAGCGGTGGGCTTGTTATTTGGATACCTTTTTCTGGTTTATTGGTAGTCTTCTTTTAGAATACATCTGAATGCGTGCCAGTATCGACAAGAATCAAATACAATTGATTGTCATTCTGTTGCCATATTAACAACCAATCAGGTTGTAAATGACATTCCCAACAACCTTTGTATTTACCTTGGAGTTTGTGTGGCTTATACTCTTGAGGTAGTTCACCCTTTGCCTGCAGAATGTCAAGTGCCTTTGTGAAGATTGTGACATCAAGTCCGCGACGGACACAAAGTTTCAGGGATCGCTTGAACTGACCAGTATATATGACTTCGTACATAACTTATCCAAGGATTTGTTTCAATAAATCTTCGGAGTTCTTCGCATGATACAGTTTTCCTTTGCGAATGTCATCAAGTCCCTTCTCTATCCCGCTTTTACGCTCTGCACGGAGATTCCACCCCATCTTTTTCGACAGAGTTCTCAAGAAACTCACATCTGCGTGAGGCACTGTCAGATTCAATGTTTGATAAGATGCTGTTGTATTCATTGTGTTTTCTATTTATTCGCTTGCAAATTAACTACATTTTTCTTTCTCCTCCAAATATTTCTCTAACTTTTTCAAGGAGAGAGAGGAGTGTAGTTAAGCTGAAGTGCCTTATTGATGATGCGTACGCTATCCGCTTCGCTATAGAAATACTGCGGATATGAGGGGAAGAATAAACCTGATTAGCTAAGCGTGATGTGTTGTGCATTGACTTCTTCGTGGAGGAAGAGGCTGGCACATTCGCGGAACTTGCTGGCAGACTCGGTGGTGAGGTATTGGCATGTGCCTCCACGGGTGAGCCTTTCATCCATTTCAGGATGACGGCGAAGATAATCCTCAAGGCTGGAGGCGATGTATTGACCTTGGGGAATGATTTGGGGAGTTGACAGTTGACAATTGACAGTTGACAATTGACAGTTGACAGTTGAGAGTTGAGCGAGTTGCTGCTTTATTTTCGGGAGCAGCAGGGGATAATGGGTGCAGCCAAGGATGATGGTGTCGATGAGGGGGTCTTGTGACATGAGTTTGGTGAGGGAGTCCTTGACAAAATAGTCGGCACCAGGTTTGTCGAATTCGTTGTTTTCGACGAGAGGAACCCACATGGGACAGGCTTGTCCGACGATGGTGCAGTCAGGGTGCAGTTTTTCGATTTCCAATTTATAGGACTCTGACTTGATGGTTCCTTCTGTGGCAAGCACCCCGATGTGTTTGGTGTGGGAGATTGTGCCCACCACTTCAGCCGTTGGACGAATCACACCGAGCACGCGTCGGTCGGGAGCATACTTGGGAAGGTACTTTTGCTGAATGGAACGCAGGGCTTTGGCTGAGGCGGTGTTGCAACCGAGAATGACCAACGGGCAATCCATCTCGAAGAGTTTCTTGACGGCTTGGAGGGTGAACTCATACACCACATCGAACGAACGCGTACCGTAGGGGGCACGCGCATTGTCGCCGAGATAGATGTAATCGTATTCTGGCATGCGTTGACGGATGCCATCAAGGATGGTCAGTCCGCCAAAGCCGGAATCGAAGATGCCAATATTGCCTGAGGTCATTTACAATGTACCATTTTATTTAATGCCCAACTCAATCAGCACTGCATCGGTACAGTTTTCGCCATCGCTGCTGATGTAAGGATAGGCGTTGACATCGGTGTTGAGCACGTAGGCATAGTTTCGTTTCTTGCCGACAGCATTGATGGCATCCTTCAGCAATGTGTGGACGGGTTCCATCAGTTCTTCCTCTGCCTTGGTCAGCAGTTCTTGTGCTTCCTTTTGGAAATGGAGACTCTGTTCCATCAGCTGTTGCAACTCCTTCTGGCGTTTGAGCATGATGTTCTCAGGGAAAGTCTTCTGCCCGTCAAGATATTCGGTGAATTTCTTGGAGAAGTCTTGTTCTGCCCGTTCCATCTCTTGGTCGTAGGTCTTCTTCAGTTCCTCCAGACTTTTCATCGCCTGCTGATATTGAGGCATGGAGCGAAGCACGTCGTTGTAGGAGAGATAACCGAAGTGTTGAGGCTGAATGAGTACCTGCTGAGGGGTGTTGGAAGAGGAAAGCACTGTTTCCTGTGCCGCAATCATGCCAACACAAGCAAACAGTGCTATCAATGTGAATATTTTCTTCATATAAAAGTTATAAGTCCTAAGCTTTAAGCTCTAAACTCTAAACACTAGACTCTAAACTCTAAGCCTTATTTAGCGCCCACCTTCGCTTTCACCTGGCTGGTGATGTCGGTGGCACCTGTACCAATGTAAGCGCATGCGCCGGCAGGAATGATATAAGTGAAGCCACCTGCGGCACCCACTTCTTGTACTGCTTTCATGATTTTCTCCTGAATCTCACCCATCTTGGTTTGATAGGTTTTCTGCAGTTCCTGTTCGCTGGTCTCGCCAAACTGACGGTATTCCTGGATGGCCTTCTGGATGTCCTGCTCACGATAAGTGCGGAGTGTCTCAGAGAGGGTTGCCTTTTCCTTCTCATAGGCATCGTTCTTTGCCTGAATGTCAGCTTCCTTACGCTTCAGTTCATCATCGAACTGCTTCTGGAGATTCTGAATTTCTGTCTGGAGTGCAGTAACCTCAGCCATGCCCTGAGCAACTGCATCTACATCTACGTGTCCAATTTTCTGTGCGAACGTGGTCATTGGCAAAGCCAAGAGCATCGCGAAAATAATCTTTTTCATTGTTTTTGTTGAGTTATTAGGTTTTTAATTGTTTTGTTTCTCTTCTGGATAGTCTTGTCTTCAAAAGAATGATTTAGTGGGTGTAGCCCAGTTTCAGGAGCACTTCCTCGCTGATGTCAATCTTTGGGGAGGCATAGATGATGCTACCACCAGAAGCACGATCGAGTACAAGCTGGTAACCTTTTTGGTCACAGATGTCCTTGACGGCGTTGTAGATTTCGTCTTGAATGGGTGCGAGCAGGCTCTGACGCTTCTTGTAAAGCTCGCCTTCCCCTCCAAAGTATTTCTTTTTCAAATCGCTGGCTTCCTTCTCCTTAGCCATGATGGCTTCTTCAGCCTTGGTTTTTTGTGCATCGGAGAGGAACACTGATTCAGATTGGTATTTCTTGTAGAGTGTTTCAGCCTCGTTGAGCAATGCTTCCACTTCGCCTTCCCACTTTTTTGAAACTTGGTTGAGCTGTTCGTTGGCGCGTTCGTAAGCGGGCACATTCTTGAGGATGTACTCCATGTCAACAAGCGCAAACTTCTGTGCATTGGCAGCAATGGATGCCAAAAGCACGGTGAGGGTCAATAAAAGCTTTTTCATATTTTGGATTTTTTGAGAATAATCAGAGTCGTTGTAGAGGGGGTTAAAATTCTTGTCCAAGAATGAAGTGGAACTGACTTCCGCTATAGGTTTTCGTTCCGTTGATTTTGTCAAAGCCGTATGCCCAGTCAAGACCCATCAAACCGACCATCGGAAGGAAGAGTCGAACACCGATACCAGCTGAACGTTTCATATCGAAAGGATTGAATTTCTTCAGTTCTGGCCAAGCGTTACCAGCTTCGGCAAATGCCAATCCGTAGATGTTAGTGGAGCCTTGCAGCAGGAGTGGGTAACGCAGCTCGAGTGTCATACGGTCGTAAGCATAGCCATAGTTGTAACCTTGTGTGAGGGCACCGTTGTCATAACCACGCAGACCAATGGTTTCAGAATAGTATGTGGAGGAGTATCCAGACATACCATCACCACCCACATAGAAGGTCTCGAATGGTGACTTCTTGTGTATGTTGTAATGACCAAGAAGACCGAAATCAAAGCGTGTCATCAGGACAAAACACTTTTGGGCACTGCCTAATGGAGTGAAGAATCGAGAGTTGAATTTCCACTTGTGATACTCAATCCACTTGTACTTACGGCTCATGTCGTTCTGGTAGTTGGCATTGCGGGGGTCAGTCGCCAAGTGCTCATAGTCCACGCCGTCCCAAAGAGAGTAGGGTGGTGTGAACGTCACTGATGCACTGATTTGTGAACCACTACGTGGGAACATACCGCTGTCAAGCATCGAACGTGACAGGTTGAGCGTCATGTTGATGTTGTTACAGTTGCCGTTCTGAATGATGAAGTAGTCCCAGTTCTTCATCATGTATCGTGTGTAACCGAGCGATGCACTGAATCGGAAGTTGTTGTCAGGCCATGATAGGCGCTTTCCAAAACCGATGCTCACACCGAACAGCTCAATGTATTTATCTGGGTCGTAGTAGTTGGAATAGTTGTTGTAATAACTGCTGTTATAGTTTCCGTAGCCATACAGCATATTATAGTAGTTGTTGTAGTAACTGCTGTTGTAGTAGCTGCTGCTGATATCTGTCTGACGAGAGAAGAACGCGCTGACAGAGAGTTGGTTAGGGCGTTTACGGCCGAACCATGGATCAAGGAACGAGATGCTGTATGACTGATAGTAAGAGCCATTTGTGGAAGCACTGAGTTCCAATTCCTGTGCGTCACCTTGTGGGAAGATACCGCGATGGAGGCGGTTCTTGCCGAAGAGGTTGCGCATGGAGAAGTTGGTGAACTTCAATCCCACCTTACCGATGACACCTGTCTGTCCCCATCCGAGCGAGAACTCAATCTGGTCACTGGCTTTCGGGGTCAAACCCACTTCGAGGTCGACGGTTCCATTGATCTGGTCGGGCTTGATCCACTCGTTAGGATTCATGGCTTCCGGATCGAAATGTCCCATCTGTGCAATTTCCATGTATGTCTGTTTGAAGGCATCCATGGAGAAGAGGTCACCGGGTTTCAGCAAGAACTCACGACGCACAACTTCCTCGTACACACGGGTGTTACCATAAATCTTGATTTTGTTGATAGTACTCTGGATGCCCTCGGAAATACGGATTTCGAGGTCGATGGAGTCGCCATCCACATCTACTTCCACACTGTTGACCTGATTGAAGACATAACCTTGGTTGAAGTAGCTGTTGGTCACTGATTGCTCGTCTTCCAACAGACGCTTGCGGATAAGTTTCGTGTTGTACACGTCGCCGCGCTTCATCTGGAGTGTCTTTTGGAGTGCCTCCGTGCTATAGAGCGTGTTGCCCACCCAACTGATGTTGCGTACATAGTATTTCTCGCCCTCGTCAATATGGAGGTATACATCCACGAGATTCTCACCCACATTAACCACACTGTCCGCGTCGATATAGGCATCGCGGAAACCAAGTTCGTTATATTTCTCAATCACACGCTCCTTATCCTCATCAAACTTGTCCTTAACGAATTTCTTGGCTTTGAAGAGGCTCTTAAAGCCTTTCTCGTTGGTTTTCTTCAAGAGACCGCCTGAGAAGAATCCACCATGGAACTTCTTGGTGGCAAGATGCTCATTACCAGAGATGTGGATTTTGTTGACCTTCACCTTTTCCTTCTTGTCAATGTTGACATCAACAATGAGTTGCCCTTGCTGTGTAAGGTCATCGTGCTGCATGATGTTCACCTCAGCATTCTTGAAACCTTTCTCGTCAAAGTATCTTTTGGCGATGATCTTTGCCTTGTCCACCATGTTGGGAGTCAGCTGATTGCCTTTCACAATGCCCATTTTCTCCATCAGGTCATCGTGTTCCGACTTCTTCACACCATTGATGTTGACTTGCGACACGCGTGGGCGCATGGCAAGGGCAATTTTCAGATAGACCTTTCCATCCACGATACTGTCTGCCGCAATTTTCACAGAAGAGAAGAGTCCTTGTTTCCAATATCTCTTGACTGCAGCCGTGATTTCATCGCCAGGTACGGAAATCATCTCGCCAACGGTGAGTCCTGAAAGTCCGATGAGTATGTAGTCGTCGTAGTTTGTGACACCTTCCACAGCGATTCCTCCAATCTCGTACTTCTTCTCTTGTCCGTATACGACGTTTGGCTCTGTCTGCACTTGTGCCTTGAGGGTCACAAACGAAGAAAGAAGAAAGACGGATGTGAGTATGATGAATCTTAAAATCCTCATGTATATTATATAATGTATATCGTTATTTTTTCTCAGTCACTTGTTCGCCAGTTTTGCCGAAACGGCGTTGGCGTCCCTGATAGTCTACAATCGCCTTGCAGAGGTCTTCCTCATGGAAGTCGGGCCAGTAGGTTCTCGTGAAGTAGAACTCAGAGTAGGCACACTGCCACAATAGGTAGTTGCTCAGCCTTTCCTCACCGCCGGTGCGGATCATCAGTTCCGGGTCGGGCATAAAGTTGGTGGCAAGGTGCTGCGTGATGGTTTCTTCGCAGATGTCCTCGGCGTTGAGTGTTCCTTCCTTCACTTTAGTGGCAATTTTCTTTACCGCTTGGGTGATTTCCCATTTAGAAGAGTAGCTGAGTGCCAGCACCATGCAGGTGCCAGTGTTGTTGCTGGTGCGTTTCTCCAGATAGGCGCATGCTTCCTGTACGGTTTGTGGCAGTCGTTGAGTGTCACCAATCACACGGAAACGGGCGTTGTTCTTCATGAAGAGTTCCTCTTCCAAGTGTTTAAGCAGCAATGCCATCAAAGCTGCCACCTCTTCTTCGGGGCGATTCCAGTTTTCAGTGGAGAATGTATAGAGAGTGAGATAATCAATGCCCAATTTGACAGCTTCGGTCATGATGTCATGCACGCGTTCAGCCCCTTCCTGGTGACCGAATGTGCGTTCTTTGCCTTGCGCTTTTGCCCATCGTCCGTTACCATCCATAATGATGGCAATGTGGCGTGGCAATCGGGTCATATCTATTTGCTCTTTATACATGATTATGTTGTCTTAATCGTTGTTACACTTTCTATACTTTGGACAAAGGTCGTAGGAGATGTACACCATCGTCCATGAGTAGCTGTCCTTGTTCTTCAAGAACCCGCTCTTGACTTTGTAGGGGTCTTCGATACCATCCAATTTGTCGCTCATGGAGAAACGCATGGACCAATCGATTCCCACATTCCAGCGTGGCTTAAACTTATATTTGATGCCAAATCCAACGGGAATGTTCATGGTCAGTTCCTTGTTGCCGTAGGTGAATCCCAATCCCATTTGGATGTAAGGTGAGAGTCGCTTGCTGCCTTTGAATCCTGTTCCAGTGCCATAGCCCCAGAAGTTGAGTTCGTATTGGCAACCCACGTCAACCAACGAGTTGTTGAAGTCCCATTTCTGTCCCGTCTTTTCAGGGAACTTGTTCTTGCCCTTGCTGGCATCGCCCTTCACGCTTCCGAAGCCGAGGTCAAATTTGAGTGCCATACGTGGGTTGATGTTGTATCGTCCCATCAATCCGCCAGCCATCGTCACATTCTTGTAGAAGCCGTTGGTGTTGGCGTCACCCATATAGAAACCAGGACCGCCCATCGCGCCGAGCTCCAACGCATATTCTAACTCTTGCGCATGGACATTCACGGCGAGGAGGATGGTTGCAATTATTGTATAGAGCCTTGCCATACCTTGCCGTTTTCTTGGATAATCCATAGGTCTTTGCCCACTGCCACGATGCTGGCTGCTCCATTGGCTGGCTTCAGGTCTTTAGGCGTGGGATATTTCTCCGATTGAGGATGCCACGTGATGCCATTGTCGTCTGAACGGTACAGTTCGGCGTAAGCATCATTCTCCACTCCGATGGCATACAGCGCTTCGTTGTAGTAGGTCACGCTGGGGTAATCGAAGTGTGGCATTCCGTAGGTGTTGTCAGGAGTCACTTGTATGTAAGCCCAAGGCAGGTTGGTGCTCGTGTCCAATGTGGAACTTTTGCACCATGTCACCCCGTTTTTGCTGTTCTGACTTGAAATTCCGGTCATCACCACCATCTGCAGGTTGGAGTTCGTGCCGGAAGGATAGGTGATGGCGTTGATGGACGTCTCTGGCAACATGTCCAAGTCAACCGCCTTGTCCACTGTCCATGTGTTGAGGTCGGATGACCCGATGATGGATTTGCCATCGTAAGCATAGAGGTAGTATGCATCCGCTGCCAACAGACGCTCCACTGATTGATTGGAGGCTTTTGTCCATGTGGTAGCCTGCTGTGCAGGATTGGAACAGTAGATGTAGCCGTCGTCGCCCAAACCATAGAAGTTGTGGTTGAAAAGCACTATGGAACTGTTGTCCACAGGGATAGTTGTTGGTGTGCTCCATTGGGAGGCATCATCAGCAGCGGCAATGGTCACGACTGGCTGGTGATGGTCGTTTTGGGCAAAAACAAAGACTTTGCCGTCAATATGGAACGCTTTGCTGGCTCCTGTGATGGTAAGGTCGGAAGTGATGGCTTCCCATTCCAGCGTGTCGGTATTTCCCACATGCTTATAGATGTCCACCTTGTAAATTCTTTTGGAAAGTTTGTCTGTCGATTCACACAACAACTCCACAGTTTTGTTGAAATCGATGATTGTCGAGCCGGAATTTAGCGGATAGTAGAGTTCGTCGTTCTCCTGCAACTTGTAATAGACATTTCCCTGGGCATTGACGTTCGCTATCACTTTTGACAAGTCCACCCAGTTAGGCAATGAATCGACGGTGTAGATGTGTCCGTTCAGTTGGTCAATGTTAAAGAAAATCTGACTGCCGTATATCGTTCTCGAGACAAGTGTGTCAGAGGCGTGACCATATTGATCATACTTCTTGGTCTTGACATCGCTGGTGATGCTGCTGACCGAGAAGCCTGTAATGGCACATTCGGGTGTGGTTTCAATATTATCGCTTCCCATGCATGACGCGAGTGTAAACACGATAATCATCAGCACGGTCATGCTCTTGAACGTATGCTTTTTATCTAAATTCTTCATTGTTCGCAATAAGCCAATATACAAAACGGTGCAAAATTACGAACATTTTTTGCATTGGCGAAGCGTTACGCCCGATTTTAACGGATTTTATGCTATATTAGGATGTATTAAAGTGAAAAGTGAAGAGTGAAGAGTGAAAAATCTAAGTATCTAATCATCTGGATGGCAAGTAACTTGGATTTTTCACTCTTCACTCTTCACTTTTCACTTCTCCTCTTCCAACAGCCTGCACAACTCTTTCATCCCCTCGCTGGCTCCCTTCATGATGTGATGAATGCCCAGGCTTGGGTTGTAAGGTACTTCTTTGGGATCGATGAGATATATTTTGCAATGCCCATTGGCATAATTCAGCAATCCGGCAGCGGGATAAACATTGAGCGAGGTGCCAATGATGACGAGAATATCTGCTTCTCTCACCTTTTCGATGGCGGGTTCAATCATGGGTACGCTTTCGCCAAACCATACGATGAAAGGCCGAAGCTGACTGCCGTCTTTCGCCTTGTCGCCCATCTTGATAACGGGGTTGTCTTTGGGCAAGGTGACGATGCAGTTCGGATTGTTAGGATCGCGCGATGATGTGGCTTTCATCAGTTCTCCGTGCAGGTGGATAATATTCTTTGAACCAGCACGTTCATGCAGATTGTCAACATTCTGTGTGATGACCGTCACGTTGAACTTGTCCTCAAGGCTTGCCACCAGTTTGTGACCTTCGTTGGGCGCCACGCTGCTCAGTTGCTGACGGCGCTCGTTGTAGAATTGCTGCACCAGTTCAGGGTCACGTTCGTAGCCTTGGATGCTTGCCACTGCCTCTACGGGATACTGTTCCCAGAGGCCACCGCTGTCGCGGAAGGTGCTGATGCCGCTCTCAGCCGACATGCCCGCACCGGTAAGGAATACTAAGTTTTTCATGCTTCAATGTTGTTTTCTTTATCATAAAAGGGATGAGACTCTCACCTATGGGGTAGGTGAGAGTCTGACCTATGACATAGGTGAGAGTCTCACCCCTTTTGAGGAGATGGAAGCCTCCTCAAGGAGGATGTTGCTTAATAGGCGACGGAGCAAGCTAAGCCCAGTTTTCGTACTTGTTCGCCGATGGCATCCAGTTCTTCTGGCGATGCTTTCTTCAGTTGATGGGCAGGAGTTTCTCGGTCAATGGTATAAATCATCACTTCGCGTGGCTGTATTGCCTGAATGGTTTGAAGCCAGGGTTGCACAAATGCCTCGCTCGTGTTGTCAACCGACTTCCCTTCGTATTCGCCCTTCATGAACATTGTCTGGATCACGCAGCGATTGCCGAATCTCTTCAGTCCTTCGATGATTTTCAGCACATCGTAGTTGCTGTTGGGGCGGTCGATAAGCGCAATGTAGTCGGGTGAGATGGTGTCGAGTTTGCAGATGTTGTTGTCCACCTTGCATAAGGCATCAAACACCGCTGGGCGCAGGATTTGGGTGGCATTGGTCAAGACGCTCACCTTGGCATTGGGGAAGTATTGGTGACGGAGAGTCAGGGTGTCTTCGATGATTTCAGGGAAGTGAGGGTGAAGAGTTGGTTCACCATTCCCTGCAAAGGTCAGCACATCGGGGGCTGTCCCTTCGTCTTTCATCTTGATAAGTTGATTCTCAAGCGCTTCCCGCACTTCTTCCCGTGTGGGCATCTTCTGCTTAGGCACGAAATCGTGATTGAAACCGCACTCACAATAGATGCAGTCAAAAGAGCAGCACTTACCATCACCGGGCAAGAGGTTGATGCCCAGCGATATGCCGAGACGGCGACTATGAACGGGACCGAATATGGGGGATGGATAGATGATCGTCATTTTGGTAATTTACAATTTGACAATTTACAATTTACTATTTGCCATGCGGCGAGAGTGGATGCGGCCATACATCTGACTGGTCAGCCAGAAGAAAAGCGCCGCAGCGAAGAATCCACAGATGGAGTCGATGAGGTAATGTGCCTGTATATAGACCGTTGCACAGCATAGCAGCAGATACAAAGGCATCATGAGCCAGAAAAGCCACTTGTTCTTTGCTTTCCACGCCAACAGCATCGTAACCGTACTCATGCCCACATGACTGCTGGGGAATGCGGCAGTGGGTCGTTCGCCCACTTCTTGTGCTCCTAAGACGAGTTGGCTGAAGATGCCCTTGATTTCGGGCATCAGCATCTCCGTGTGGGTTTGGAAGTAATAACCGACAGCAGGGAAGACACCCGAATCGGCTGTTTCCACACCCACCGCCTTGAAGTAATATTGGGGTCCTGCTACGGGCAGAAACTCGTAAATCACGTAGAAGAGGAAGAAGGAGGCAAGGAACACAAATCCCGCCTTGTCAGCCTCTGGATAGCGGCAAAGCAGATAGAAGATGAGGGTAGCACCCATCATATAGTAATAGGCATAATAGCCCATGTTGAAGGCTTCGCTCCAGAAAGTGCTGGTCACAATGGTGTTGAACACAAGGGCTGGTTGGCAACCAAAGAGTGTCTGGTCGATTCCTGCGAAGATGTGGTCAAGATAGGGGAGTTGTGAACAGAAGTCGTAGGTCTCCGGATACCAGAATATCAAGCCGAGCAGGGGAGGAAAGACACGCAAGATGCGTAAGGCACGGCAAGGATACCAACGATAGATGCCGTACATGCCTGCTATTGCTGCAAGCATGATGACACGTGTGACAATCATGCTCGTCGGGTCGGAAAGATTCTTCCAATAGATGCCAATGAGGATTGTGGTGAACAGCATGTAAATCAGCGTAATGCTTTCCATGCTCCACAACCCTTTTTCGTAGTTTTTCTTGAAGTATTTGTTCTTTATATCCATTTGTTCTCTTTGTACCAGTTCATACATTCTTTCACTCCTCGTTCCAGTTGCCATTCAGGGGTGAAACCGAGGTCTTTCTTCAATGGGGCGATGTCGCACTGCCAGTTGCGTTGGCGCATGATGCGGTATTTGTCGCCATTCAAGGTGCTGGGTTTCTTCGTCAGTTTTGAAAAGCCTTCAGCCACCGCAGAAATACCTTTTAACAGCCACAATGGAGCCTTGATGTGAAGAACGTTCTTAACATTCAACTCCTTCTGAATGAGGTCGCTGAAGGCACGACTATCGTAATTGCAGCCATCGCTGACAAAATATGCTTTCCCATCTGCCACATCGTTCTTTCCGATTGCAGCGAAAATGGCTCCCACGAGGTCGCGCACATACACAAACGTGATGACCTGCTTTTTGTAGCCCACTGCAAAATCGACGTGCTGCTTGATGGATTTCGCCATCATGAAATAGTCCTTTTCGCGAGGACCATACACGCCTGTGGGACGGAAAACGGTGTAGTGGAACTTCCCCTTGGAAGCAAGGCTTTTTTCAGCAAGAAACGCCTCGCTTTTCACTTTGCTCTCTCCGTATGCCGTATTGGGTTTTGGCTGGTCGGAAGCCACCATGTCGTTGTAGGTGCCATCAGCATTCTGTTCTTCACGGATAGGACCTAACACGCTGAGGCTACTTACATACAGGAACTGTTCGGGCAACATGTCCAATTCGTCGAGCGTGTTCACCAGGTTCTTTGTGCATTGAAAATTGTGCAGGTCAAAGTCCTCCCGTTTCAGACACTTTGTTGCACCAGCCGCATGAATAATGATGTCCCACTTGCTCACAGTTTCCTTGTAGGCGGTGAGTTGTTCCCGGAGTTTGATGGCATCGGTCATGTCGAGTGTGGCGAACTTCAACCGCTCGTCTGTCAGCCATCGGCGACTGGAATGTGCCCGCATGCCAGCCCATGTTTCCATGCCCCGTTTCAATCCTTCTTCACAAAGGAAACTTCCGATGAAACCGCTTGCTCCAGTAATCAGAATCTTCATGCTTTTTATCAATTTGGCTGCAAATTTACGGAAAAATATTATTTTATGGAGGAAAAGTTGTAACTTTGTGCACAAAATCATTGTTGCCTATGTCAAAGAAAGAATCAAGGCTGGTCAAGTCCAGTATCAACAAGCGTGAAATGAGAGACATGTTGAGTGACTACCTGAGCCGGAACCAAGGAAGATCACTCACGCTGAAGAATGTGTTCAGCGAAATGGGGTTGACAAAGCACCCGTTGCGCATGCTTTGTGTGGATATTCTGAACGAGATGCATGAGGAAGGAGACATCGTGAAGAACCGCGATGGAAACCTGATTTTTCGTGGCACCGCCCACGTGGTGGAGGGAACTTTCAACCGTACATCAGGCGGACGCAACTATGTTGATACCGACGACGGCATGGGCATCTCCATCTATGATGAAGACACGCATCATGCGCTGCCTGGCGACCGTGTCAAGGTGGGCATTCATGCCAAGAAATATGGCAACCACAAGTTGCATGGCGAGGTAATTGAGATTGTGAAACGTCGGGAGAAGCCTTTTGTCGGCACTTTGGACGTACAGCATAGTGTGGCATTCCTTTCGGTGCCGACGGGAATCTTGCAGAGTGACATCATCATCCCTGTGGAGAAACTGAAGGGTGCCAAGAATGGACAGAAAGTGGTGGTGAAAGTCACGGATTGGCCGATGGGGGCTCGCAACCCGATTGGTGAGGTGATTGACGTGCTTGGGGATGAGGGCGACAACAACACTGAGATGCATGCCATCCTTGCAGAGTTTGGCTTGCCCTACAAGTATCCGGAGAAGGTAGAAGCTGCTGCCAATCAGTTGGATGCAGGTATTACGGCTGAAGAACTGAGCCAACGTGAAGATTTTCGCGATACCTTCACCATCACCATTGACCCGCGTGATGCTAAAGACTTCGACGATGCCATTTCCATCAAACAGTTGAAGAAGGGACTGTGGGAAGTGGGTGTGCATATCGCCGATGTGAGTCACTATGTGTTGGAAGGTTCGGTGATTGACCAAGAGGCACAGCAACGTGCCACTTCCATCTATCTGGTTGACCGTACCATCCCGATGTTGCCCGAGCACCTCTGCAACATGCTTTGTTCACTCAGACCTAATGAGGAGAAGCTCACCTTTTCTGTCATCTTCGAGATGAATGAGGAAGCGGAGGTGTTGAGCCGTCGCATCAAGCATACGGTCATCAAGAGTTGCCGACGTTACACTTATGAGGAGGTTCAGTACCTGCTAGAACAGAATGGTGAGGCGCGGGAATGTGAACTGATTCGTGAAGGAAAGATTCAACCAACGCAGCCCATTCCTGCACAGGAGGTGTTGCCAGACACGGAACTCAACGCTTTCCGTGACAATCTTGCACCGATTGACCCTGCCAAGATTCCTGTCACACCTGTTCCTGCCGACCATCGTCAGGGTGAGTATGCCGACCTGCTCATCACGCTCAATCGTATGGCTCATCACTTGCGTGACCAGCGTTTCAAGGAGGGTTCCATCGACTTTGACCGTGAAG
>Ga0247609_10003590_pt1 | contig 15703 bp, 11 predicted proteins | sample 172DNAGHGlowgp2_FD_193487 | JGI IMG/M metagenome (GOLD analysis project Ga0247609, IMG submission 193487) | Sheep rumen microbial communities from Palmerston North, Manawatu-Wanganui, New Zealand - 1728 DNA GHGlow gp2 | ecosystem: Host-associated > Mammals > Digestive system > Stomach > Rumen ...
ATTACTTTATTTAATACAGTATCTCCATTTGAACCTATTTGAGACATCTTTGAATTTTGTCCACTAGTCATCATACCTGTTTGGAAATATTTGATAGGTACATTCATAATGATAATTGACATATCAAATTTCCTAAGATTTTCAGGTATTATTTCTTTAAAGTTGATTTCATCATAACAAGCATACCTATACATATCTAATAAAGTATTGATACGCATATCAATTGATTCACCATTACATACTATATCAATTGACTTTTGTTTTGTAAAGTCTTCTGTTTGTACTGCATTCAATTTATTGATTCCATTAATACCTATAAAGAACCAAGGAGTAACAGAATTTATATAAGATAATGTATGAGCAAAACGACATAATGAAATCATTCTATCCAAAATCTTATCATGTTTATAGAAATTACGAATACCATAAAGATATCTTAATGCACAAGTATTTGGAATGACATCATCCATTATACCAGCAAACAAACCTTTTGTATCATGAAAATGAAAGAAAATCTTAAAATAGAACCAAGCAGGATCTCCAGTTATATTATAGACACCCTTTTGCCATAATGCACGTTCATTAATGAAATCTTGAACACCATATTGAGGAATTGGAAATTTTAATTGTTGATCAATATTTTTTATATTTGGTTGTACTTCGCTTTCATAATTAAAAGGTTCATTATTAATAAAATACAAATCATATAAATCATTTAAATTAGCAACACCTGTTCTTTTTACTTCCTCCATATTTGTTGCAGATTGCTCAATTTGTTTTGCTTTATATGCAGCATCTTCTTTTTGACGTTTTGCTTGTGCTTCTGCTTCGGCCTTTTTTCTTGCTTCTTCTTTGGTATTTGTTTTTGATTTTTTATTTCCTGACATTTTTCAATAAATCTCCAAATGTATTTTCTAATTTATTCTTATAAGTAAGATTAAAGTCTATTTTATTAGTATTGACAGAGAATGTCTTATTGTTATATTTGTTTTTGAATTTTATGATTCCATTTATATAGTCAATATCTTCAAGTTCTATTTGTTTTTTATTGTCATTATCAATAAGTAAGTCATTGAAATGTGTTATATATTCATTATTGACATAGTTAGTATTCCAATAGTCTGTCAAATCAATTATTTCTCTTGTTAATGTACCATCATCATTATGGTTGAATATCATAATTTTAGAAGGCTTTAAATAATTTTGAGAATTTTTTAATTCTATTATTTTCAAATTCTTAATTGAATAGTTAGAATCAGTTTCCTTTTTATATTTCTCATAATTATTTAAAGCATCATTAAATAATTCTTTATGAATTTTATTCAAAGTATCATTAACAACATCAAAAAATGATATTGGTAGATTATTTTCAAATAGTTTATTGTTGTTTTCTAATAAATTATTCTTGTTCATTTTGACTTACAGTTAAAGGTTCATTTGATTTATTTATTGGGTTTGTTACTGAATCTCTTTTGATCAAATAAAGGAATTGCTTAATTTTATGATCTTCTGTCTTATATAAGAATTTAATTCCATCTATATAGTACATTCCAGATGCAAATTGATTTATGACACCTTCAGTATCATTTGGTGTATTTTCTTTATCTGTTGTTAATGATGATATGATTTGTGGATTATATTCTTTAAATATGACATTAACTAGAGTTCCTCTTTCTAATCCTAAATTATAGTTTTCTAATTCTATTTCTATTTTCTTTGTCTTTATTTTATCAAAAAATTTATTATTGATGTTTTTCTTTAATAATACATCTTCTTCCTCAAATTCAATTCCTATGAATTTTGTCTTTTTGAACTCATATTCTTGACTAAATTCTACACCATTATCAGAATTTTCCATTGCTTGTATTTCATTGACACTTATTAGGTTATCCTTTCCAGGTGATGACATATAATATAATTGGTTAAGTGCACCATCATTATAAATAGAATTATTGTTTATTATTTGCTTATAGTTTTTGAATAATAAATTATAATTTGTGTCATTCATTATATTATTTGTTAAAGTCCTTTGTAACTTAACTGCTTCAATATTGTTATTTCCAGATGTTGATGAATATAATCCAACCATTGAATTGATCATTAATTGATTTTGTTCAACCTTTTCATTCATTGCACGATATACATTCATTAATACAATATATCCATAAATATCTATCCAACAATCAAAAATTGACTTTTCATCCACACCAGCAAACTTCATTTGTTCATTAATGAAATTTGTATAGTTTTCTGATCTTATTATTCTATATTTTTCATCCTTAATTTCTTTACAATCATTAGAAGCAGCAAAACCCAATTTAGTTTCTTTTGCTATCATTTCAAGCATTTCATATGTAGAAAGTTTTTTATTTCCTAATTGTTTGAATATGACATTATTTAATTCTTTTATGTTATATACACCATGATAAGAAATATATTCATCAAATATCTTAAATTCAGTTATATAGAATTGTAATTTTATTTTCTTATAATAACCATTTATTTCTGTTGTCATTATTACAATTATTTCGTTATCAAATCCTGGTGTGTCAAGTGTCCTTATATAGTTTTCATTATCTTTTATTGACAAATGTATTTTAGGAACAAACTCAGTAAAATATAATTCCATAAAATCTATTTGCCCATCATTAAGAGTAATGTTATTTAGTCTTATGATAGGAATGTTTATAGCATCATCTTTGATCTTACTTTGTGTTGAAGATTGTGTTGAGGTTTTCTCATCAATATTGTCAAATCTTTTTATGACAATCTTCTCTTCAAATGTTGGGTCAAATACTACAACTGGATCGAATGGATTATATGGTTCTTTTAAAAGTTCACTCATAATTAATAAAATACTACACCTAATGATTTATCTATAATATAGTTCTTATCTCCTATTATTTGTTGAGCAGGAGAACGTTTTTCATTTTTTGCCTTTTGATCACCAACCTGTCTTGAATTGGCTATTTGTTCTTTAACATTTATTCTATTTATCTTAATACTAGATTCATTATTGATAAGATTGCCTATTGATGATGCTGATGGAATAAATAATATTTGTCCTTCATTCAATTCAAAAGGATTAGATATTCCATTTATTTTACATATTATATCAGCATATTTATCATCACCATAAATAGCCAATGAAATTAAATCAGGTCTAGCTACATAATATTCATTAACTTCAACAAATGAACCACCTCTTAGATTATCCATCTTTATTGTCTTATTTAATAAATCTAAACCATATTCATCATTAATTTTTATTTTTGGTTTATTAGATAAAATATCATAATTTAACATAATTAACCTTGTGTTGATTTAATTTTAAATATATAATAATTTTTAAATAAATACATTAATGTTTGTATATTATCATAATTCTTTCTATTATCACCTGTATTGAATTTTTTAATTAAATGATTACTTGTATCATAATAATATAAATCATCTGTTAATGGAGGTATTAACATAAACTCTACATTGGTCAATTCATTAACTTTTTTAAATCCATCATATTGCACAAATTCATTACTTTCAAAAAGAAAACCATTAGATGCAGATGAACCTGTTATTGTGGTTTCATTTCCTTGTATGTCTGTAATCTTTCTTATTTGATTTCCTATATGATTAGTAGGTATTGTCCTATATAATAATTTGAATTTGAATTTAGGGTTAGCACCAGATATTGTTGAGTTCTTATATAATTTATTACCATATATATTTTCTATATCTATCAATAATGTTATAGTATCTTTTAAGTAATCAGCACCACCAAGTTCTGTATTTGACTTTAATGCAGTAATAAAATCATCATTAATCTTTAATTTATAGAATCTATCTATATCTAATGGCTTATTATCATATGTACCATAATCTCCACGAGATATAATATCCATATTTGAATTTGTATCAATAGTACCTACAGAATTTTGATAACGAATAGATTTATTGAAATTTATTTTATTTATACGAGAACATTTATCAATTTCATATATTGGATTTCCATTGTCATCCTTAGGAATAGGTTCATATTCTGAACTACTTGGAGATATCCATTCTTTAATTTCAAAATGATGTGTTTCTTCATTATATTCAGGATAGCTACCAACACCTATTTCTGTTTCATTATTGATTATGAATAAGTCATTCAAATAATATTCTTCACCAAATATCAATTCTCTTTGTTCCAATCCATTATCACCATAACTATCAAATGAAATTGTCTCATCTGTAACCAATGGAATTCTATTTATTACAAACCTTACTTTAGCAACATTTGATTCATAGAAGAATGGAACATTATTTGTTAAGTTTTCTTTTAATTGTAATGATAATGTAATTGGTTTATGTTTTTCACGTTCAGGATGTATCCAGTCATTACTATTCCAGAAATTTATATATTCAATATATCTATTAACATCTTCATCATTACTAAAATCATATTCAGTATTTGGTAATTGTGGTAATGTTGATTTGTTTGGATATACTGTTGTATTCTTAATTGTCATATATGTACATGGTATAAAATAAGTTATTTTTTCTACTCTATTAATTTGACCAGTTCTTATTTTTGCATAGTCATTTTGTACTTCTTTATCATACATACACAAATTGATATCCAAAACATTATTAGATATAAGTAATGTTGAGTTTTCTTCTAATTCACTTCCAATTTTTGTTATACTATCAAATTGATTATCATAAATCTTATCACCCAAATCATCTAATGTTTCATCATTAATTTTTATTTCTAAGAATTTACAAATATTATTTAAAGAATTTGAACAATAAACACCCAATAAGTCAAATTGATTTTTAAATGGTATATTACCACTTGTATTTGAAGGACCACCTTCACGGTTTATATAAAGATATGAATTTGCACCATGAAGTCTATAATTGAATCCTAAACCATTAATATTGAATATATTTTCAAATTGCATATAATGTACATTTCCTATTGAATCAACATATCTTGCATAATGATCATCCTCTGGATAACCATAAAAAGTTATGTTTGGTATTATTGCATAACTTAATAGATTTGTTGTGACATTATTTTCTTTCTTTACAAACTTCTCTTTAAACATATCCATATCACCAAATATAGGCATATACTTTGCTTTAGAGTTATATGTAAATTCCAACATATTTCCCATATATATTGTATTGTCATATGTTGATGGTGAATTGAATGTGTTTTCTAAACTATCATATAAGTTAGCATTTCTACTAAAGTATGGATTATGATCAATATTTATATAATATCCTATATCTGTACGTTTATCGAATTTAGTATTATCATTAACCCAATGTTGAGATTCTATTAAGAAATTATCGTATTTTGTATTGATTAAATAATCATATACTTCACTAAATGTATAGAATTGATCATCAACAGTATTACCATTAATTATATTTTGATTTGTCTTTCTTAAACCTTGACGAACTGTTATAATTGGTGTTGTATTCTTATTAGTATAAATATATTGTTGATTAAATCCTGAACTACTACCTTGATAATCACCAAATGTATATGCTAATTTATTATAGTCTTCTATTTCTAATTTAATAATGTCTTTATTAATGAATTGTATACATGGTTTATGCATCTTACTTAAACTAAATGGTATAGATACATTTGCACCAGAAACTTTTGAAGTTTCATCAATATTTAAATTAACATTAAATTTTATTTGTTCATAATCTTCAGATAATGTATGATCAAATACAAGATATGACATCTTATTTTCATCCTCTTCTGAAGGTATGTGTAAATATGAATGTGATGCAATTAATTCAACTTCATCTTTAATAACATCATAACTTTCAATATATTGTCTTAATAATGAATTTGTTGTAAATTCATATGATAATTTATAAGGATCTTCTATTTTATTATATAAATGTAAACATTTTCTATTATCTATATTTTGTACAGATTCTATATCATTATTATTTGAATTAGCCTTTTCATTCAAATCATCTGCATTTCTAAATTGAGCAAATACTCTTTTTGAATTAACCAATCCATTATAGTAATAATATTTTCTAGCATCTTCATCATCAGTTACAAATTTTGTTGGATCATTTTCTAATGATGGTAATAATACATCAATATATTCATCATCATATTTTATTAAATTATCAATATTTAAATATTTTGCATTAAATTTGATATATATTTTTGTACTATCTGGAATAAAATATCTTGTTGGTGAATATAATAAACTATTAGATTGATCAACATCAACCATTGCACCTATTGATGAATCATTTAATGATTTTGAATGTATTGTAAAATTAATATTATTTGGTGATTTATAATAATTTATTAAAAGGTTATTACTTGCTCTATTGAATTCTTCTGTATTAGGTGTTTCTACAATTAAATTTACAGATGTAGTATCTGAAATATGATAAAGATATGGATTAGCAATACCTTGATATATATTATATATTATACTATGTGATCCCAATTCATTTAATCTTGTACTACCATTATTATAGAAGAAATTTATATATTCTGAATAGTTAGACAAATCAGTTGAAATTTCTTCTACTGTCTTATAACGTGGTGCATAATTTGGATCATTTGGTGTAGTATGAATATATATTATATTTCTTTTTTTAAGAGGGTCATCTTTGTCAATATAATATAATATATATGGATAACCAACTGTTTCATAATTAGGATATAAGAAATCTACATAAACTTTATGGAATTCACTTACACTAACATCATTTGCATTAGTTTTAACTGTTCTAAAATATGTATCATAATTTAATTGTCTTTTATTGACATTAACTAATGTATCGAAATTTGAATCAGCATTTATTTCTGTTCTTTTATTGAAAAAATAATTATCAATATCAAACATTGGATAAAATTTGATTCCTTCTATTCTATAACCATATATTGATCTATTTACACCAGTAATATTTTCAATTTGTACTTTAAATGGTGTTTGATCTGGATCAGTTGGATCAATATATGCATTAATTCCACTTCTTTTATCATATGCAGACAATAAGTTTCGTGTAATCTTTTCATCATTATTTGTTGAAAAATATGTTCCAATACCAAAATATTGCATTGTATTTGGTAATGTTGTAAAATATTCATAAGGATCTAATAAAATACAATAATCAGGATTTGTCTTAACAAATTGAGATGAATTGATCCCATAAATACTATTAATTCTATCATTTTGTAAGTCATTTAAGAACCAAACACTATTAATGACACTACCACTATATTTAAGTTTATTGATTTCTGACCATAAATCATTTGTTGCTTCTAATAAATAATCAACAACATTCATTAATTCATATACATCATTTATATGAATAGGATATCCAGTTGGCCATCTTCTATTTGGATCAAAATTTCCCCAGGCTTGTTCAGATATAGCTGAATTACTTAAGAAGGCATTATTGAAATCAATATCTTTTGCTGATATCAATTTATAGATATGATTAGCATTAACATTTGTGATGACATCAGGCATTTCAATACCTATATTGTTTTCATCTTCAGGCATTGTATATTGATGCATTATTTGCTCTTCAGTTTCTAATTCAGGATTTGTTGTATAATATAAATCTTTTATTAAATTATATGCATTATAATCATTTAAATTTCCCATTTATATAAATAATGTATTATTTTTATTCATTATTATTTCTATTTGTAACAATATCTTCATATTCAGACACTGTTATATATTGATTCTTTACTATATTAAGCATAAAATATATTGCATTTATCTTATATAAAAGATAATCAATAATATTTAATAATTCATATGTATTAGATACACCATTTTTTATTTGTTTACCAAAAGTAAAATTAACTGTCTTTTTAGTTTTATTATCTAATTCAATAGTTTCAGCATTATCAATATTTTTTATTTGTATGTCAATATAACTTACATCACCAATTTCTAATTTTTGTATATGCGATAATGCTGGTAAATATGCATTTTCCCAATTGACATCTTTACTATTTATTAATTTATAATATGATAAAGTGTCTTTAACAACATTAGCAGATATTGCTATATATGATATTTGATATGATATTGAATCATCAAGAGATGCCAATCTTTGTTGTTTTAATGGATATTTTGTTAAAGCATGATTACCGCCTTGTGCACACATTTTATCTGGTAATTCAACAGATTTATCAAAATTATAGTTTTTTTCATAGAAATTAATAACATCTGAATTATTTACAATATCATTATCAATCCATGAATTATTTCCATATATTTTCTTTATTGAATTTATTTGATAATCAGCAAGTTTCATATATTATCTTCTTATTATTATTTTCCAAGTATGTAAACCATAATAGATTTGTGGAGATTGCCAAATATAATAATTTGTTCCATTTACATTTACTATTTCAGTTGTCCAGTTTTTTGAAAGAATACCATTAAAATAAAATTCAATCTTATGACGTGTATTATAATCATTCTTAAATATTACATAATCATAACTTGAATTATTGTCTGTTTCAAATGTCAATTCTATTTCTTTATCAAAATCATCAATTGTCATAAAATGTACATTTTCACCATTAAAACATTTAAATATATATTCTTGTACATAAGAATTTTCAGCAATATTTAATTGTGAATCTTTAAAATTAATGTCATTTAATGATTGTTCAATACCATATGTGAATTGATCCATCCATTTCAATATGTCTTTATAAATATGTCTATAAAATGATTTATCAATATTTATTGTATGATAATCTTGATTTTCATCTTCTTCATCATCCAATTCTTGATCATTATTATCATTATATTTATATTTGACAATTATTTCTAATTTATCACGAAATTCATTAATTGGTTTATTGAATGAATAATCAATTTCATATGAAGATGAATCATTATTGTCTGCCGTATGTATGACATATTCATTAAGAGATGATTTGATAATAATATCTAAATTATTGTTAAAAGGTAATTTATATGTACCTGTATGTTGTTTAATACATACTTTTAAATTAAATGGATTAACATCAAATTCATCAGATTCTGGTAAATCTATATATTCATTTGCATATTTTAACGATATATTGTCGACATAAGAAATGTCTGTTTGTTCATTTAAATATAGTATGAAATTTGTTATATTGTTGTTATTATCATTAACTTGTTCAATAGTAAAATATTTATAAGATGTTATATATCCATATTTATTATATGTTGGTGAAAGATAATTTTCAAGTATATTGACATCATCAATTTCTTTTTGACCAACTTTAATAAGAATGCTTTTATTGGTTAATTCATCTAATTTTTCACTTATGATTTCATTATTTTCTTGATATTCTCTAATTTTATCAATTACATTTCTTACATCATCAACTGATTTAAATCCATATCCACTAGCAATATGTACATTATCAATAAATAATGCATAATCACTTAATATGCTTTCAATTTTTGGATCACCTGTATTATCTACAATAACTATACTACCAGTTGTGTCAATACTTTCTGTATTATTGTTAACTAATCCAGTATTGTCATATATATGAGCTTTTACTGGTACTTTAATTATTTTATCTTCATTTTCAGGATCTCTTTTATTAAAATTTACAAATTTTTGATTCATAATATTTAGATATTATTGTATTTATTCTCCAGTTGGTGTCAATATATTCAATTCATCAACATAATTATTTAATGACAAATAATTATTATTGACATTAATTTCAATAAGATAATTTACAGGATCATTATATATTGAATCTTTTAAGTCAAAATATAATGATTTCTTAATTGAAGTTATTGGGTTATTTATATTATTTGTTGTATTTCCTAAACAATATTCTAATGTTATTGGAACTATCAATTCTTTACCTACTTCTATTGACATATAATTATTTGGATCAATATCAGTATTTGTAATGATTATATTGTTTTTATGTACAATATCAGGATATAAGAATGCTCCATTATAGTCAATCATGCTATTATTAAGGAAGCTTTTACCATTTTCAGCAAATTCTGTAATATTATCATTTTCTGTCAAATATACTGTTTTTTGTTTTATTGTATCTACATATTTAACATCTTCATATCTCATTAAATATATGTTTGTTCCATCTTCTACATTTGTATAATGATAGAAGTTTTGGAATGTCTTATTTTCATATTCAGTATTTGCCAATGTATTTATCTTACTTGAAATTGTAAGTGCATCAAATTGGTGTTCTTTATCTTTTGTAGGATCATAATAAAGACCTTGCCAAATATTCTTATTGACATTAACATTTGAAGAACCATGAGACTTATATGGCCAAAGTATTTGAGCATTATCTTGACGCATATAGTTATTATAGTTATATTCCCATGTAAGTCCAGTTATGACATTTGATACATCTTGAAGTTTTTGGTTTTCATCATTAAGATAGATGTCTTCTTTTGTATAAGGATTGTTTTGACGGAAGTAAATCCATTGTCCTAATACTTGTGCATCCATTTGATCACCAACCAATATTGGTACTCTTTCATAATCATCAACATATTTTGTATATGCTTCTCTATTATCTTCCAAAAGAGTTATTGATGAATTACCTGGGAATTGAGAAAATAGTTTAACGGTATTTTCACCAGTATTCTTAATAATAATGTTCATTTGTTTCTTTATGAATGAATCACCAATACTTGTATCATTAATTGTTATCCTGTTTGTTGCTCCACTAAATAATTCTATAATCTGATTATCAAATTCAAGATATACTGCATATTTCTTATTTAATGATTCATTAATAATCATTGAATATTTTTCAATATCTTGATCCATTATTGTCAATTTATCTTTTAATGACAAAAGATTATTCTCACTTGTATTGAATCCTGAATATATATTTTCAGGCATGTGATAGAATACTTGATTATTTGATATGAATCTATTATTGACATGTTCAGAATATCCATCATTAATTAATGTCTTTTGGAAAGTTGCACTAATTGTATCATCGGCATTTTGGTTAATGATTTCACTAACTTGAACCATATCTTTATATTCATCTGGGAATACAAATGTTGTCTCATCTGACCAAGGTGTATATAAGTTCATAAATGGTTGTCCAATATTATACTTATATCTTACCTTTACAATTACTTCTTCATTTTGATTGATTGGAATATCTATTTGATTCCATTTAATGATATTATCTGTAGTTGCTTGTTCTTCCCATACAACAACATATCCTTCAATATTATTTATAACTTTAATGACTCTTTCTTTATCATGTACATCATATTGATTCCAATCAGTAAAAGTATTTGCATTTATTGATGATAATGATGTTGTTGTACTATAAGGAGACTTATACTTATATTGTACATCAATACCAATAATGTTTATTTTATTATTTTCTAAATTCTTTATATAATCTTCTAATAAAGAAGTATTCAATACACCACGAATACGATATTTCAAATCTTTATCATATTTTACAATACTTTTTGAATTGATATTGTCTATAACATTATTAATTTGTGTTGTTATTTGTGTACGTTCAGTATAATATTCATCTAACTTTTGACGTATAGACAATTGTGAATTAGTAACTTCTTTAGTCCAATCAGTATTTGTCAATGTATTATAAAGTTCATCAATATTTGTATTTATTGAAGTAAGCTTATTATTCAATTCTGATTTCTGATTATGTAAGTTTATAATTTCTTGACTTGTTGAATCATCAATCAAATGTTTATTGATAGGTACAACTTTCAATATATTTTGATCAATTGTCTTATTGACCATATCTTTAATGATGTCATCAGTTTGAAGTTGGTTCAAGAAATTATAGTTATATTCAACTAACATTGGATTTGATATTGTACTTATACCTGTCAATATATCTCCAATGTTCTTACAATATGTATTATAATAGTCTATATAATTAATTGGTTGTTCATTAGAATCAAGAATAAGATTTCCTGCTTCATCAACCATATTGATATTCTTTAAATCTAATAATACACCATTAGATAATATACTTCTAACATTTTGATATACTGTTCCAACAAATATAGCAATATATTGGTTTTCTTCTAATGGTATTTGTACATAATTGAAGTCATTAAAATTATGGTTATATATTGTAAAATACATTTCAGAATTTTCTGCAATTGATTGTAAAGCAGTATGACCAATCTTTTCTTCTATTATGACTTCATTTGTTATCTTATTGACTTCTTTAACATAATAAATGGAACTAGAATTATTTAATGACAAATAATCACCAGCCTTTAATGCAAAACAAATTGATGAATCATCTTGATTAACATATAAAAGTTCATTACGTTCATTATTATTACTATCTTTAATTGACAGACCAGACTTTAATTTCAATTTATAATGTAATGTTTCTGATCCAGTATGAGAAATGTCATACCATGGATTTCCACCATCCATTTCAACAATACTTTCAATTTCAAATTTTGAATTGTATAATTCTTTCTTTACTGGTAAATCAATAACTGAATCATATACATCATAATCAATACCTTTTTTGTATGTATATAATAATGCAACATATTTGTCATTTGTCTTTTCTCCTGAATTCTTTATAAGATTATATACTGATGTATTATAGAATATATATTTCTTGACAAATATCTTCTCAATATTATTTGTCAAATTTTCAATATTCATTTTCAAATACATTTTAGGGAATACAAAATCTTTCAAATATGTATTGTCTGTAAATGATGATACAATATTGTCATTCTTAATTAATGGGGTTTGTGGTGCTATATTACTTTTAACAAGATTGAACTTATACATATTTGAATCATTATTAAACCACATATCACCATTCTTAGGAATATCAAAGAAATTGTCTATATTGTTTGATATTTCATTAAGCTTATTTTCAAGAAAAACATAAGATGGAATCTTATATTCTATTGCATTATCATCAGAATCATTCAATGTCACAATAACCTCAGGAGAAGTTGTTGAAAGACTTTGATTTAAAGCTGTAAGAATATTAATACAACTATTATATAAATCAATAATTTTATTATAATAGTCTTTAATTGTATTGTTTGCCATTATTATATTAACCAGTTATATTTTCGTTTCTTTTAATGTCCCATTTAAGTTTATTAGCTTCTATAGTATTATTCAATTCTTTAATAAGTGTTTCCATATTATTGAATTTATCATTATAGGTTTTCTTTAAGTTTTCTAATTCCAAACTTAATGAATCAATTGTATATACAGTTGACATACTTTTTACTATACTTTCTAATGAACTTATCTTATTCTTTAATTCATTAATTTGGTTTGTATATTTTAATATAATGTTTGATTCATTATTTTGTTTAGCTAATATTTCAGCAAATGTTATATATGCCTCTTTTATGTTATCTGAATCATCAAAATTATGTGTTATATTGAATGAATATGGAAATGACTTAAATTGCATACTAATCAATAAACTCCAATTACTGTTGAATAATCCATTATTGTCTCTTTCTAATTCAATTGGTTTACCACAAAAATAGATACCAAGTGGAACATTTGTCTTATTGTCTAAAACTAATTTATCATTTGTCTTAATCTTATTAATATATTCAGAATCAAATAATGGGATAATTACATTAAATTTTAATTTTTCATCATTAAATTCTTCAATATCAATAGTATCAATTAATGAATTTTCATAATATACATATTTATTATCAACAACACCATCAAATAATGGGTCCTTTCCAATATATTCTAACATATTAGAATTTGTTTCTTGTTCCCATCCATATAATTTGTGAGGTTGGGTATTATTATTTGTATAATTCTTAAATGAATAATATGTATCAATATTTATGTTTTCTGTTGAATCAAATTTAATGACAGGTTTATATTTCGCGCTTGTAGAAATTGTACAAATAATGTCAGCATATGTTCCATTATAGTCTTGCTCAACAATATCACTTATATAACACATATCAATATCATCTTTAGTAATATCAGTATTATAGTAAATAGAACTATATAATTCCTTTTCTGCTTCAATTACAAAATTATAATCTTTACCAGCCTTTGTTGCAGCATAATAATAAATCAAATTTAACAAATATTTTAATGATAGTATGTTTTCTGTAATTTCTGCTGTATTTTCAATTTGATCTCTTAAAAATGCTAACTTATTTTCATAATAAGGAACTAAATAATCTTTTATAAATTCCTTTTTATGTGCTTCTCTTTCTTCATTATTTTCACCATCTAATGCTTTTACATACATACATATAAATCTTGATGGCCACAATTTTTGATCTGTTGCAAGTACATCACCAGTTAATGCTTCCGAATAATTATCAAATGTTATGAATTTAGAATCATTACCAGTTTCATAAAATATGTTTGTTTTACGATTCATATAATTTTACTAAATTATTTACTTTATTAAAAATAAAAATGATAATAAATATTATTGTTTAAAATTGAATTTTTTTAAGACATTACTATATTTAAAATGTAATTTAAATAAAGAAAAAATGGAAAAGATTTCTGGAACACGTATTAATCACATTGGCAATCCTAATTGGGAGTTTGCTGATTGGAAAAGTTATAAAAATGGAAAAGGCAAGTCTAAGACAAGGAGACGTGTTCTTACAAAGTCTGCTCGCCGTTTTGTCAAGAATGAGACTCGAAATCTTATTAATGATATTTCATAAATTATGAGTAAGACATATAATACAAAACATGATTTGTATAAAGAACTTGGAACATATGAATTTCCAAATGGTTTTAAAAGTGATTATGGGATTGATATAAAACCCGGAGAAGAATATGAAACAGATCCAAGTCATACAACATTTAATGATAATTCAGATCCTTGGAAAAAATTGACTCGTCATCCAAATAAGAAAAGAAAGAAAGGATCACTAGATAGAGAATTCAAAACTGTTGGCATGACTTCTCCATCATATTGGAAAAATCGTTTTGGAGAAGAGAATGATAAGTCATCTAGAATGAGACTTATTAAAAGAGAATTGACACAAAAACGTCGTAATAAGCTTAAAAATCAAGCAAATAAAATTATTGAAGAAAGTTTAATGGAATGAAAGGAAGTAAAATAAAGAATTGGTTTAAACATAAATCTAATGAAAATAAAGAATTATATGATGCATGTAATGCTATAAAAATAATATTAGACCATGGTTATGAAATAAAGAACTGGATTAACATACATAATGAAGATGCTTTATTTTTGGTAAGAAAAGGTGAAGCACCTTGGAAAGGTATTTATTTACAAAAAATTGAAAACAAAGTGAATAATAATTAGTAATTAATCTATATTAAAATATTAATAACTTAAAGTAATTGAAAAATGAAGACAAATGTAGTTTATTTGAATCAGGATTATTATGTTAATCCTAAGAAGAAGAGTGTATGTTGTAAGTTGATTTTTGGAATTGATTTAGAAAAGATTCCAGGTATTAATATGCTTATACAAAATCAAGAATTTAATGATTTTATTGATGAACTTACAAATTCTAAAGATGGTGTAGCATATTATGATTCTGATGCATCAAGTTATGGAATGCTTGTTTTTGAAACTATTGGTTTAGCAAAATGTGATCCAAAAGATAATTTTGATGAGAGTCTTGGTAAGAAGATTGCTTCAACACGAGCTCAACAAGATGCATTT
>Ga0247609_10003591_pt1 | contig 15701 bp, 18 predicted proteins | sample 172DNAGHGlowgp2_FD_193487 | JGI IMG/M metagenome (GOLD analysis project Ga0247609, IMG submission 193487) | Sheep rumen microbial communities from Palmerston North, Manawatu-Wanganui, New Zealand - 1728 DNA GHGlow gp2 | ecosystem: Host-associated > Mammals > Digestive system > Stomach > Rumen ...
CTAATTTAGCAATATCAAATCTTAAGAAATAGTCTGGTAAAACTTGTAATAAGTTAAGTCTAGAACTATCAGGTAAGACAACGAATGTATGAACTGGTTTAGAAATGCAAGTAATGATACTAGAAGCACCAGCTTCATAAACATTAACACCTTTGATGCCGTTTTTATTTAAAGCGTTTTTAGTGTTAATAAAAGCATTATATGAACCAGCGACATATTCAATATTTGATAAACTATCAAATCTATTGAGTAATTCGTTAATTAAATCATTTGGATATTCAGCATAAACCGCGATGCCTCTAAAGATATCAGCGTCTCCTTCATCCACCATTTCTTTATAGGCTGGAGGGACATTATTGATAAGATTCTTTTCACTAGCGGGATGATTTTTAAATCTGCCTTCACCTTTATAAAAGGCTAAGCCATCAATATCGCATTTTTCAAAATCTGGATATTGAGCGAAGAAATCATTATCAGAAATGAGACGATTATTAATTCTTACCACTGTTGGAGCAGGTTTAGAATTGCTTCTTAAAATACGGCTTGTGGTCACTTGACCGAACTGTTTGTTCCACATCTTAATGACTGATAAAGGTGTGTTATAGCGGTAACTTAAGAATTCTAAAGAACCAACTTCAATATCTTCAGGAACGAGTTTTTTACCTTCTAAATAAGGAGAGAGAAAATCATTAACTTTTTTATCTTCTTCCTTAAGGAAGCTTTGGGCATAATCTATACATTCATCTAAAGCAATCTTTTTAATAAATAAGGCATTTGAGAAAGCGACTAATAAAGCGACAAAGGCTTCACTATCGATTTCAGGATAAGTATCTTTGATGAGTCTTTCCATCACTAGGTAGTGTCTTAAAGCACAACCAACGAGAGCGGAAACAACGGCGCGGTCTTCTTTAGGAAGATTATTGTGTTTAAATGATTGCTTAAGTGCTAAAGAGAATGGCGCGTTTTCAAAGATGATTTTTTGTAAGATTTCTTTTGCCAAGATGTGATTAGCCATATAGAAGGCCTCCTAATTAGTGAAAATCTTTAAAGATATCACCAGTATAGATTTCGTTTTCACCTTCTCCTTCTTCCATGTCTTCATAGTCTTCTTCTTCAATATCGACTAGATTATCGTTAGCGATAAAGCGTGGATAGGATTCGTTAAGTTTGGTGTAACGATTATCTTCGGAATAATAATAGAATTCCAAAATCTTATTGATGGCCACATCTCCGATACTTTCTAAGATTAACTTAGCAACTTGATCTTGGAGAACGCTGACCTTTTTAGGAGCGTGAACATGAATAATAATATTCCAGGAAGTTTGTTCCACTCCTTTATGGAACACCATATTTTCAGGCGCCACAAAAATAATATCGTCTTCACTTACTTCATAAAGTTTAGCGAGATTTGGAGTCATTTCTCTGCTGAGACGACCAACGACGAATTGGTCAAGACCATAAATAAAAACTGTAATCATAAAATATTCCTCATATTTAACTATAATACAAAGAATACATTTTTTATACTAAAAATTGTAAGGGTCTACATTAATAAATAATTCGTATTGGCTATTATTAGCGAATAATTGCACCATTTTTTCGAGTACTTGATGAGCCTTTTTGGGGTCACGGAATTTAATTAAAATGCTTCTAATTTGTAAGCCCATTTCTACTGGAATATATGGAGTAGTTGGACCTAAAATTTGTGCTTCTTCATTAAACTCATCATTTAAGAAATCCACGATTCGATATGTATTTTCAATGACTTTTTCTTCGTTTTTCCCGCGTAATGTCACACTCGCTAAATAGGCGTATGGAGGATAAAATTGAATCTTTCTCATTTCCATCTCTTTACGATAGAAAAGTTCATAGTCTTGTCTTGCGGCATAAGTAATCGCATAGTGACTTGGTAAATATGTTTGAATAATAGCGATACCTTGCTTCTCTTTTCTTCCAGATCTTCCAATGGCTTGGGTAATAAGTTGGAAGGCTCTTTCATTACTACGGAAAGATGGCATTGATAGACCAATATCCGCTAAAACGATGCCAACAAGCGTCACATTAGGGAAGTCATGCCCCTTTGCAATCATTTGTGTACCTATTAAAATATCGGCTTGTCTTTTTCTAAAAGCCTCAATTGTTTCAGGTATTTTACTCTTATTTCTAGAAGAATCGCTATCTAGTCTTAATGTTCTAGCGCTTGGGAAAAGTCGCTGCACTTCTTCCTCAATTCTCTCTGTACCAAAGCCGGTTTTCATTAAGTGATTTGAGCCGCATTCTGGGCATGTTTCTGGATAAGGTTCAACGTAATCACAGTGATGACATTTAAGCATGTTATCACTCTTATGATAGGTTAAAGCAATACCACATGTTGGACACTTAAAAGTATAGCCACAGTTTCGACAGTTAACATGCGTAGAGAAGCCTCTTCTATTAATCAAAAGAATAGCTTGCTCATTCTTCGTTAAGACATTATGGATAGCGTCTCTTAGAGCGTGAGAGAAAATATAACTATCTTTATCGATGTTATGATAATCAAGCATGTTAACTATTTTAGTAGTTGGTAATTTTTGATTATTAATACGTTTAGATAAGTAAAGCATATGATAGACATTCTTTTGTCCTCTTGCCCTACTCTCTAAACTTGGTGTCGCGCTCGCTAAAAGAACTTTAGCTTTATTATATCTACCACGCATAATAGCGACTTCTCTAGCGTGGTAATAAGGAAGATTATCTTGTTTATAACTCTCAGTATGTTCTTCATCAAGGATGATTAAGCCAATGTTTTTTAAAGGAGCGAATATCGCACTTCTAACACCGACCACAATATGACATTCGCCTCTAGCGATTTTACGATACTCATCGTATTTTTCCGCTGGAGTAAGTTCACTATGTAGAATTGCAACATCATCTTTAAAGCGATGGAGGAAATATTCCACCATCATTGGGGTTAAAGATATTTCAGGAACGAGCATCAAAACGGACTTACCTTGTTTTAAGACTTGCTCACTTAAAGAGAGATAAACTTCAGTCTTACCTGAACCTGTAACACCCTCTAATAAATAAACTAAATCATCTGATTCATTGAACTCATTAATGACCGCTTTTTGATCAAGAGTTAATTCAGGCGGCTCACGATAAACAAAGTCAGGTAATTTTAACCTGCGTTTTTCTTCTTTTACTATTTGAATTCTATTGGCTTCAAGCAATTTTTCAATAACTGATTTAGACTTAATGTCTCTTTTTAAAACACGACCATCGTTTTTAATAAGTCTTAATAATTCAATTTGTTTATTAGTTAATCCTTCTTCATTATCATCAATCACTTCAAGATATTGATCATAAGCGATTTTAGGCGCTTTTAATGATGATCTTTTAGGGGACAAAGAAGGAGGAAGCATCACTTGAAGAACACTAATCTTAGGCGCTAAATAATAATCTGATACCTCATCTAATAAAGATAATAATTCTTCATTTAAAAGAGGGGATTTATCAATAACATCCACGATTTCGTTAATTTGATAACCGCTTTCTTCTTCTATTTCTTTAATAGATTTATTAGTCTCGGCCACATTTATTACATAACCAACAATATCTCGATGATTAAAACTAACAAGAACTCTAATGCCTTTTTCTAATTTATCGTTACCTTTATAAAAGTAAGAAAAAGGACGGTTCAATGAGCGATTAGCGTATTCAGTTAATACTTCCACTATTTGCATATCTTACCGTCTTTATTGTGCATCAAATTGTTTAATAATTGAAATGATTTCTTCACCTGCGCGTTTAATTCGATCATTTAGAATGATGAAATCGTAATTCTTGGCTTTTTCCATTTCCGCTTTGCCTTTATTTAAACGTTTTTGAATGGTTTCTTCATTTTCAGATTTTCTTTTTCTAATTCGTTCTTCGAGTTGTTTAAGTGAAGGTGGCTTTAAAAAGAAAGAAATCACTCGATCATCTTTAACCTTTTTAAGCACTTGTTCCGCACCATTGATTTCGATTTCTAAGATGACGTTTTTGCCTTGGTTTCGAAGTTCTTCAACATAGCTCTTAGGAGTGCCATATCGATTGCCGACAAACTCCGCCCATTCTAAGAAATTATCGTTATCGATGTTTCTTTGGAATTCTTCTCTAGAAACAAAGTAATACTCAACACCATTAGTTTCTGTGGCTCTAGGTTCTCTTGTGGTCATGGAAATAGAAAAAGTTAAATCAAGCACATTGCGTTTCATAATGTACTTACGAACTGTACCTTTGCCTACGCCAGAAGGACCACTAAGAATGATAAGTAAACCTTTTTTCATAATAATTGTGAATATTTTAAAAAAATCTTTGCCATTTAGCAATCTTTAAAAAAAGATATGCCAAACAAGAGACATATTAGGCTTTGCATTTATCATGGTGCCATCAAGCAAAAACATGAATTTCGTATTCTTATAAAGTCTAAAATAATGAAAGCCAGTATTGATGAAACTAAAATAATATATTCTTGTGAAGTCTAAATAATTATTCTGTAAAAAATTATTTTGCTAGGCTGTTACTAATCAATTGTGCGACTTTATTATTCTTTATAGAAGTTGGAAGATCTTCTGAAGCAAGAACATCCCCAATCTCTTTTTTCGCTTCATCTGTTAGAAGCAGAGAGTCTCTGATATTAACACCATTTATAGAAATATCTAATTGTTCTAGTTCTAAACTGAATTCCAAAACAATGTCGTTATGATAAATTGTTAAGTATGTTTCGGCGCCTGAGCGAAAAGACGAAAAGCGAAATGTATCGCCTTTAAAATGCGGCTTAACTGATCGTCTAAGATCTGATTTTTTGATTTCAATCCAATTCTTAATAATTCTTTTAAATATCATCGAAACACATCACTGGATTATTATTGCAATACGCATATAAATGATAGCCAGATACTTTATTGATATCTAAATAAGTATAATCATCAGGAGAGATGAATTGTCCAATTGAAGGATCATAATATCTAGACAAAAGATAGTATAAGCCACTTTCTTTATCAAAGTAATAGCCTTTATATCTAAGAGGATTTAAATTACCGATAGAGAATTCATCATTATCGATAAGACCACTGCTATTAAGGACAACATGATTGCCCCAGGCATCATATATATAGTTGACTTTAATTTCAGGAATTAATGAATTAGGGTTATTGTCATAATAAGTTAGACTGATTATTTCTTTGAAGGCATTTACTATATAAGCATAGTCTTTTACGATTGGTGAATTATTTTAATACCTAGTATATCTTAATCCAGTTGGAGTGCCTTCATTATCATAGAAAAACCTTAATTTGAATGAAGGATAGGTAACTAGTCAGTTGTATCAGTTAAGTTTTGTTTCTACTATTAATTTCAACGCATGCATCTATAAAAGAATTCCTGTTGCCTTCTATAAAGTTGAAATTAAAGCTAATAACATCATTGTTCGGCGAGCTTATGATTGTGTTATGGTCTTTATGATGAGGATAGGGGTCATAAATTGTTGTTCCCGGTTCCTTAAGATTAATTCTCACAGTTGAAAAAAGTTTTTTTTCGACAACGTAATTATCTTCAATGTAAATGCAATAGCAACCATGTTTTATGCCTGCCAAAAGAAGCGGTCCTAATAGCAAAAGAGAAAAAACCATACATTTTACGCCAGAGGTCCCATTATCCAAGAATGTAAAACCACCTATTGTTAAAAAGGCGGTAGAAAACGTTGAAAAACCGAGAAACATAAAGCAAAAGGTTGAAGTATGCAAACCACCTTTGCGAAAGTTTTTTAATCGCCACACCCAATTAATTATCCAGGCAGAAGCATGAATCATTACGAGCAAGGATATAAGAATAATAATCGCGATAATTTGTCCATTCATAATCTCACCAATTAATATCTGAGACTCCATTTAAAATAGAATAACTTATGCCAGCAGGATCAAAATATTCACCTTCAAAATAAATAGTCTTAGTGGGCGGGGTGACAATTTCAATTCTCAATAAAACAGGGACTTTACCTCTTGTTTCGTCTTCGTTTGAATCATCCTCTTCATAAAAGTTTGATTCATTTTTATTATCTTCGTCTATCATGATTTAAAGATATCATATTTATGATAACCGATAAAGAATAACTAGCGTTCCTACCTATGAAAAAGAACTGATTTTTGATAAAGTTAATTCGTAACATTATGAAATACAATTCTTACGATGTTTTTAAAAAAATAATATCTGAATTAAAAAATAAGATTGTTGGCTGCAAAATTAACAATATTACTGTGATTAATTCTCATGATTTTTTATGTACCCTATCAATGGTCAAAAATGAGAAATTACTTATTTCACTTAACCATCAACATCCTTTTTTATCTTTAATTAATGTTAAAGAAGTAGCACCCACTATCATGGGTAAACTTAATGAATTATTAAGAAAGTTACTCAAAGATGCTTATATCGTGGGCGTTGATTTAGTAAACGATGATCGTATAGTTTGTTTTAAAATGCAAAAGGCTAATGACTTTTATGAAAAAGTCTCATTTAGTGTTTATCTAGAATGTATCCCTCAAAGAGCAAATCTAGTGTTTGTGAATGTGGAAGGTAAAATCATGCACGCTCTACACTACGCTCCAATTACTTCTGCTCGACCAATTCTTAATGGGCTTAGTTATGAACTACCACCGCATAGTAATTTACTAAAAGAAGAAGCTGGTCCTTCTATTAAAGCAATTAAAGAAGCCAGTGAATCTTATTTTCATTCCGCCTTAGAAACACATAAAAAAGAGAAATTCTTACCGCTTTATCGCTATATCAAAACAAGAATTAAATCTTTAAATAAAAAGAGCGTTGTCTTAGATAAAGAAATAAAAGAGGCAGAGTCTCATTTAGCGGATGCTGATCATGGTAACTACCTTTTAGCGTTCTTAAACGAACCTGAATTACTAGAACAATATATTAAAGATAATAATTTATTATTAGATAAGGATAAAAGCATTGTTGAAAACGCTAATGCATTTTTTAAGAAATATAAAAAGAGCAAACGCACTATTGAGATGGCGACTATTGAGATAAATAAAGCCAAAGAAGAAAGCGATTATCTCTCTTACTTATTAGTGAGCTCACAATATATGAATGATGATGAATTACTTTCTTTATCAACGGAACTTCTTCCAAAACAAAGCCAAAAGAAAAAAACTCTGCCTATTAAATATGGCACTATCACTTATGATGGAGTAAAGATTTTATACGGCAAAAATGCAACTAGCAATAATGAATTAACTTTTAAAGTGGCCACTAGAGATGACTGGTATTTACATATCAAAGATTATCATGGAGCGCATATCATTATTAAAGATAGCAATCCAAGTAACGAAGTCAAATTAGTCGCGGCAGAGTTAGCGCTCATCCTCTCCAATAAATCCGCTGGTGAAATAATGATCACTAATATGAAAAACGTTAAAAAAGGCCGCGCTTTAGGCGAAGCCAATTTGCTTAATTACAGCACTATCGTATTAAACGAAGTAAGAGAGTCTACGAAAGAATTACTCTTTAAATAAAAAATCTGGTCCTTTGATTGCTTCTTCTGTTGCAAGATTAGGGAAGTTTTGTTGTCTAAGAACTTCATAAGTTACTAGGGCGACACAGTTAGATAAGTTTAAACTTCTAGCTTCAGGGACCATAGGAATACGCATCAATCTATCTTGATGCTCTTTTAATATATCGTGAGGGATACCTGTACTTTCTCTGCCAAACATAAGAAAGATATCTTGCACTTGTTTTTTAGAAAAATCATAGGAACTATAAACCGTTTTAGCGTACCTAGTTACGTAGTAAGTATCTACATCTGGATAGGCCTTTATAAAATCTTCATAAGTTGGATGGAATTCCATTTTTAAATCATCTATATAGTCCATACCCACTCTTTGGAGGTCTTTATTTTCCACACTAAAAGTAATGGGACCAATAATATGAAGAGTGGCGTGAATGGCTACACAAGTTCTCATAATATTACCGGTATTCTGAGGTTTTTCTGGACGATATAAGACGATATGAATCATTAATAGCCTCTCGCTTTTCTTTCAGCGATAACGCGTGGTTCAATTTGATGACGATATCTTTCTAAAGAAGCTTCAATGATTTTAATAGCCTCTTCTCTATTTAAGAAGACATCAACTGATGTTGATTTATTTTCTAATGTCTTATAGACAGTAAAGAAGTGTTTAATTTCATCCATGATATGACTTGGGATTTCAGAAATATCTTTGTAGCCGTTATAGAATGGATCGTTTTTCGCTACGGCAATAATCTTTTCATCGTTAAGTCCGTTATCTTTCATAATTAGAACACCGATTGGAAGAGCTTCCACTAGGCTCATTGGAATGATGGCTTCAGAGCAGAGCACTAAAACATCAAGTGGGTCATAATCATCAGCGTAGGTTCTAGGAATAAAACCATAATTTTGTGGATAGATTGTGGAAGTGAATAAAACACGGTCTAAGATGAGGTGACCTGTTTCCTTATCAAGTTCATATTTGTTTTTACTTCCTTTAGATATTTCGATGACCGCTAAAAAGTCATCGGCTTTAATTCTATTTGGTTTAACGTCGTGCCATGAATGCATAAAATTTCCTCCTCGTTTTATTCATTTTCATAAACACTGATGCGGTTATTGGCTCTAATAAGCGCTCTTTGCGCTCTTTCTACATCAATGTTCAACGGCTTATTTAAACGCTCTTCAGCGCGTCTTTTTGCTTCTTTTGCTCTATCAATATCAATTTCGTCTTTTCTTTCGATGCTGTTCACCAAGATTACGACACCATCTTTTTTGACATTGATTAATCCTTCAGTTATGGCGTATACCATTTTTTCTTCATCGATAATAATTTCTAATTTACCTGTTCGTACTTTAGCCACTAAAGGAGAGTGATTAGCAAGAATACCTAAAACATATTCCTCTGTTGGAACAATAACTTCTTCAATGAATGCATCGAAGTATTTACCGTATGGAGTATATATTTCTAGAAGAAAGGTTTTCATTATCTAAGTGACTCCGCTTTCTTTCTTGCTTCTTCAATGGTACCAACATATAAGAAGGCCACTTCTGGAAGGTCGTCTGCTTCTCCGTTTAAAATAGCTTTAAAGCTACGGACTGTATCTTCTCTTTTAACGAATATTCCTTCTAAACCAGAGAATCTCGCTGCGACATGGAATGGTTGAGATAAGAAGTTTCTAATTTTTCTTGCTCTTGCCACAATCTTTTTATCTTCGTCAGATAATTCATCCATACCGAGGATAGCGATAATATCGCTTAATTCTTTATATCTTTCAAGTGTTTCAATAACACCTCTAGCAACAGCATAATGTTCTTCACCAACAACACTTGGTTCAAGAGCGGTACTACTACTATTAAGTGGATCAACCGCTGGATAGATACCTAAAGCCGCGGTATTTCTATCTAAGACTGTCTTTGCATCTAAGTGTGAGAATGTTGTAGCAGGAGCTGGGTCAGTTAAGTCATCCGCTGGGACATAAATCGCTTGAACGGATGTAATAGAACCATTACTTGTAGAAGTAATTCTTTCTTGAAGTTGACCCATTTCTGTGGCTAATGTTGGTTGATAGCCAACAGCTGAAGGCATTCTACCTAAAAGAGCACTGACTTCACTACCAGCTTGCGTAAATCTAAAAATGTTATCAATGAAAAGTAAAACGTCAGTGTGTTCTTCATCACGGAAATATTCCGCCATGGTAAGACCAGAGAGAGCCACTCTCATACGAGCACCTGGTGGTTCATTCATTTGACCAAACACTAAAGCGGTTTTAGAAATAACGCCAGTATTTTGCATTTCATGATATAGGTCGTTACCTTCTCTACTTCTTTCACCGACACCAGCGAAAACAGAGATACCACCTTTTTCATTAGCGATATTGTTCATTAATTCTTGAATTAAAACGGTTTTGCCAACTCCAGCACCACCGAATAAACCAATCTTGCCACCTTTAACATATGGGCAAAGTAAATCGATAACTTTAATACCGGTTTCAAAGATTTCTGTTTTAACAGATTGATCTTTAAATTTAGGAGGTAAACGATGGATAGACATCCTTTTAGCGTTGACTGGTGGAAGGCCGTCGATTGGATCACCTAAAACATTAAACATTCTACCTAAGGTTTCTTTTCCAACAGGAACACTAATTGGTGCTTCAGTAGAGATAACTTCCATGCCTCTAACTAAACCTTCGGTTGGACCCATAGAAACACAACGCACAGCATCATCGCCAATATGTTGCATAACTTCAACGGTTAATTTACTCTCATTTCCTAAAGGAATTTCTAAAGCGGTTAATAATTCTGGAAGATGTTGATCTTTAAACTGGACGTCGACAATTGGACCGACGACTTGTTTGATAATACCTAAGACTTTCTTTTCCATAATGATCCTCCTTAAGATTGGCTAGCACCGACGATTTCGGTGATTTCTTGAGTGATGGCTCCTTGACGAGCCTTATTGAATTCAATTTGTAAGTTTTCAAGTAACTCTTCAGCGTTCTTGGTGGCGTTTTCCATCGCGTTAGAACGGGCCGCTTGTTCACACACTTCGCTTTCTAAGAATTTAGCGTAAACACTATTCTTTAAATAGATTGGTACAAGCGCATCAATCAGAGCTTCTTGATTTGGTTCCATAATAGGTGGATAGCCATTCGTTTCTTTACTTTCCACTTTAAGTGGTAGCAAGGTGTAATCCACTGGATGGAACACTAGTGAGTTTTTATATGAAGTATAGATGAGATGAATTTCTTGATAGACACCTTTTTCATATTTTTTAGCGATGAAATCAATAATGGAATTAATCATCGCTTCATTAGCGACACCAGAATATTCTTTGAAAGTTTCAATATGATTAAATGCCCCATCTTTATAATGAGAAATAGCTTTGTTACCTAAAATAATAGCGTCATCATTTTCTTTAATTTTAGCGTCCGCAACTCTAAAGATATTATTGTTATATGCTCCGCATAAACCTAAAGAAGAAGATAAAACGATATATAAGTTTTTATCCGCTTTTCTTTCTTGGAAAAATGGGTTTTTACTGTTTTCAATAGACGAGAAAACGGTCTCTGCGATTTCATCAATCTTAGAGGCATAATCCTTATTAGCGAGCATCTTAGCCTTCCATCTTTTTAGTTTCACCGTGGAAACTAGTTTCATCGCGGAAGTAATCTTATAAGAGCTACTAACAGATTTAATACGTTTTTTAATTCTCGTGACTTCTTGTGGCATAATTATTTATTCAAATTTTCAAAAAATTCTTTGTTTTCTTTTAATAAGATTTCAGCGTCTTCATCGCTTATTTCTTTGTTTTTATTGATGTTATCTAAAACATCTTGATGAGTGGCTTTAAAGACTTGATAAGCTTCATCTAAATATTTTCTAACGTCGTTTTTATCTAAATCATCTAAGAACTTATTCTTAGCAACGAATAAATCGAATACTTGTTTATCTAATTGATAGACGCTATATTGATTTTGTTTTAATACAGACATTAAGGCTTCGCCGTGTTTAAGAATAGCTAAAGTAGAAGCATCTAAATCACTACCGAATTGAGAGAATGATTTCATTTCTAAATAAGAGGCGAGTTCAATTTTTAAAGAACGGGCAACTTGTTTAGTGGCTTTAAACTGAGCATCACCACCGACACGGCTGACAGATAAGCCTGAGTCAATCGCGGGTCTTTGACCAGCGTTAAATAAATCAGTTTGTAAGAAGATTTGTCCATCAGTAATAGAGATGACATTTGTTGGAATATAAGCACTGATATCACCAGATTGTGTTTCAACAATTGGTAAAGCGGTAATACTACCACCACCGAATTCTGGGGCTAATTTGCACGCTCTTTCGAGTAATCTAGAGTGTAAATAGAAGACATCACCTGGATAAGCTTCTCTACCTGGGGCTCTTTTTAAGAGCAATGATAAAGCACGATACGCTACAGCGTGTTTGCTTAAATCATCGTAGACGATTAAGACATCTTTACCTTGAGACATGAATTCTTCCGCCATCGCACAACCTGCATAAGGAGCGATATATAGTAATGGCGCTGGTTCAGAGGCACTCGCGCTCACGACGATAGAATAATCCATCGCTTTAAACTTTTTAAGTTTATCAACGATTTGAGCGACAGTGGAATTCTTTTGACCAATGGCAACGTAAATACAAATAACACCTTTATCTTTTTGGTTGATAATAGTATCAATAGCGATCGCGGTTTTACCAGTTTGTCTATCACCAATAATTAATTCTCTTTGACCTCTACCAATTGGGGTAATCGCGTCAATCATAGTAATACCGGTTTCTAAAGGAGTATCAACACTCTTTCTTTTAATGACACCAGGAGCGATAACTTCGATTGGTCTAGTTTTATTAGTTTTAATTTCACCTAAGCCATCGATTGGTTGACCTAAGGAATTAACTACTCTACCAAGCATATTTTCCCCAACAGGGACTTCCATAACTTGTTTTGTGCGATTAACTAAATCTCCTTCTTTAACAAGGGAGTCATTTCCTAAAAGAACGACACCAACACTATCGCTTTCTAAGTTCATGACCATGCCGTATACATCGTTTGGGAAAAGTAAAAGTTCACCAAGCATAGCTTTTTCTAAGCCATATACATTAGCGATGCCATCACCAACAGAAATAACGGTACCAACATCGTTACTATCGACTTTATGGCGGTAACTTTTGATTTGCTCTTTAATAAGAGCACTGATTTCACTAGCGTTGATTTTCATAAAGATTTATAACTCCTTTCTTAAGAGATTAATCTGCATCTTTTCTAACTGATTTTTAATTGAGCCATCATAGACGTGAGAATTGATTACTACTTTCACTCCACCGATTAAGGATGGGTCAATTTTAGAAATCAAATCCACTTCATGATTTTCAATTTGACTAATTTTATTTTTGATTTTAGAGAGTGTACTTTCATCAAGTGGGAAAGCACTATAGATAAGCCCTTCAACAATATCTTGGTTTTCATTGGCTAATGAATTAAAGCCATCAAGAATATCTTTTAAATAATTAACACGGTTATGTTTAACGATAATCTTAATGAAATTAACAACATCAAGAGAAAATCCTTTTAAGATAAGTTCGACATTATGCATTCTTTCTTCAACGCTTAAAAAGCGTGAATCTAATAGCAAAAGAAAATCATCATTATCTTTGATAATCTTTCTAAGTTCTTTCACTTCTTTTTGGTAATCAACGACTTTATTTTCGTCAATCGCTAAAGAGAGTAAAGCGGATGCATAATTTTGGGCTATTTCTAACATAAGTAACTAATTTAATTGATCGATAAATTCCTCAGCGAGTCGTTTATTATCAGCATTATCGACTTCGCGTTTTAATATTTCTTCACTAGCGCTGATAGCGACGTTAACCATTTCATTTCTAATATCTTGTTTAGCGTCTTCTTTAGCGCGTTCAATATCAATTTCGGCTTGTTTTTTCATTTCGCTAACTTCGGCTTTAGCTTCTAAAATAATCTCGTCATATTTTTCTTGTCCCGCTTTTTCAGCGTTAGCAATAATTTGACTAGCTTCTTTTTTAGAATTAGCGACATTTGCTTTAGCAATTTCATTATCTTTTAAAGCAGAGGCATTATTTTCCGCCGCTTCTTTAATTTGATTTTCCACATAATCAGCGCGTTTAGCTAAAATGCGTTTCACTGGCTTATAGGCGACGAAAAAGACGACAAGAAGCAAGATAATAAAGGAAGAAAGTTGCACGACAAAAGATAACCAACTAGGAATTAATCGTTCACCAATTGTTTGTAATGGATCTGTGTTTTCAGAAGTGGCTTCTAAAAATGGTAAGATCAACATACTTTTGTCCTCCTTTATCTAAATAAAATTAAGAATGAAATAAGTAATGAGTAAATCGCGGTTGTTTCAACAAGCGCACAAGCGAGAATCATTGTGGTTCTAAGTTTAGAATACATCTCTGGATTGCGTGACATGCCATCCACGACGTGCGCACAAACTAGACCTTCGCCTAAAGCACTAGGCATAACACCTAAGATGGCAATCGCGGCTGCTAATAAGTTCATACGTTAGCCTCCTTTCTTGAAATGTGTTGTTCATTGATTTCTTCTGGTACTTCTTGACCAATAAAGATTGCCGTTAATGAAATAAAGACAACGGTTTGAATTAAACCAGAAAATAAATCAAAATAAGCGTGTAATAAAGCAAGTGGGACAGGCGCTAAAAAGACACCGCTCCACTCTGTTTGCATAAATGCGAATAACTGTTGAGAAAGGCTAGTTAAGCCACTCTCCACAATTGTTAAAAGTGCCCAACCCGCAATCGCGTTACCAAATAAACGGAGAGTAAGAGAGAGTAAAGGTGCCCACATACTAATTAAGTTAATTGGTAAGAAAATTGGGATTGGATCGATATAACGTTTAAAGTATTTCCACTTCGTATAACGAATGGAAGTGACGTGAATTAAGATAAATGTGGTTAAACCTAATGATAAAGGAACCGCCATATAGGTGACAGGAGAAGGTAAACCAGTTAAGCCAAATATAAAGGCGATAAATAAATAGACGGCTACCCCCATAATAAAGCCACCAAAGTTAGGCATCGCAGGTCCTGCTAAATCTTTTGCGAAATTATCAAAATAATTAACGCCAATTTCAGCGAGGTGTAATAAACCTTTTGGTCTTTTTAAAGGATCGGCAAAATGAGCCATAGTGCCAACGATTATAGCCAAAATGATAACAATCACCACCACGATTAATGAGGAGATGACTTCACCTGGGATATCAGTTGTAAAGAAATTATCAAACATTTTCGCCTTTCTTTATGTATGCTAAGAGGTTGATGAGTGAATAGCCTAAATAAGAAACTACTAAGAAAACTGGAGAAACAGTGACGAGCTTAATAGTTAATTCTAAAACCGCGAATGTAATGGCTAAAATTACAATAAGAGTTAAACGAAGATAAATAGCTAAGATATCAAGTTTAACAGCGGGTTTATCTTTCTTTTTATTTAAATAAAGGATTAACCATGAAATGATTACCACTAGACCACTTGTTAAGGTGGCTAATGGTATATCATATCGATTGAACCAAAAGAGAACGGCTGTTCCAGCAAATGCTAAAACTGTAGCAATGATAGAAATAACTAGCGACTTAAATTCTACTGTTTGGTTCCAAAACTTTTTCATTATTTAACTTTGATACGTTTGAAGTTAGTGACAGGGGCAATACCATCTTTATAAATGAGTTTGACTTCGCCTTGCACTAATGGACGTAAATAATCTCTAAAGCTATCGCTCATTCTTGTATTATCAATAATCATTTCTGGTTTGACGTGAGAAACAGCATTAGCAACTTTGCTTAATGGAGCGAGTTTATATTTAATCTTGTATGGGTTTTGGCTAACTCTTTCAAAGATAACCATTTTGCCAGTTCTACCTTTAAGGGCGGCTAAAACAGCGCGTTTACCAGTTTCGATAGCTTCTTTTCTATCGACTAAAGAGACATATTGTGGGAAGGCTCTTTGAATGATGGAAAATTCAACGGCTCTAGTACCGATATCTAATCTATTTTCCACGATTCTGCAAAGTTCAGCAGCGGCACCACCGAGTTGAGCGTGACCAAAGCCGTCTACTCTCACATTTGTCATATCTCTTTCGAAT
>Ga0247609_10003592_pt1 | contig 15701 bp, 11 predicted proteins | sample 172DNAGHGlowgp2_FD_193487 | JGI IMG/M metagenome (GOLD analysis project Ga0247609, IMG submission 193487) | Sheep rumen microbial communities from Palmerston North, Manawatu-Wanganui, New Zealand - 1728 DNA GHGlow gp2 | ecosystem: Host-associated > Mammals > Digestive system > Stomach > Rumen ...
TAAACATGCGGATATCCAAGCGGGCGGCCTCAGACCTAATGCCAGCGACTATGATGATGACGATGGTTGGGAGAATGGCAACGCATGGCATGACGGCGGCAGCGGCGGCGCAGCTGGCTTTTTCGTCACAAGCAACATCGTCACCAGCACGACGACTACACTGACCTCAGGCCTCTACTATGTGATTTCCGACGTCACCGTCACGGAGCGCATCCAGGTCAGCGGCGACGTCACGCTGAATCTTGGCGAGGGTGTCACGCTCACGCCCAAGAAAGGTATTGAGGTAAGCAATGGCAACAGTCTGACCATCAACGGTCCTGGTGCGCTGACCATCGACGGCTGCGATCATCACAAATCGGGTATAGGAGCCGATGCTTATGGTTATATTACCATCAATGGCGGCACTATCAACGTCACTGGCGGATCAGGTGGAGCTGGCATTGGAGGAGACCGCCATAATCGAAGTGGTCAAGCCATCACCATCAATGGCGGTGTAGTCAATGTCCAGGGTGGAAGTTTTGCCGCAGGTATTGGGGCAGGAGAAGGCAGGGGGGAATGATAGTGACCCAGATTATTGGGGCACATGCGGACACATCTATATTTATGGTGGTCAGGTGACTGCCATTGGTGGTGTAGATGGAACCGGCGATATAAGTGGCGCCGGCATCGGAGCAGGTTCCAGTTTTAATCAACCAGCAACCGGCACGCTGACACTCGGATGGACCAACCCTGACGACTTCATATACAGCTCCGGCTATATATCTGAGCCTAGTTCGCCTTTTAAGAGAAGACTTGCCAACATCTACTTTGTCGAAGGCAAGCAATTTATTATTGAAGGCACGGCGACGATAGCTACTAAAGACAACATAGGCGGCAAGAAGATTGTACCCTACTCAGCAGAGCAAGTTCCACTATCTGGCGTAGGAACTCAAGATAATCCCTGGCGCATCACGAGTACTGCCGACTGGAATGCATTGGCACAAAACGTGATTAACAACAACAGTTATAGCGGCGAGTACGTCAGGCTGGAGGCCGACATCAATATTACGAGGGGTATAGGCGCCTACGCTGACCGTCCTTTCAGCGGCACATTCCTTGGCAACGGCCACACCATCACCGCCGACTTGACAACCTACAATACGAGCGTGGCTCCCTTCAACTGCATCAGCGATGCCACCATCAAGGACCTCACCGTGGCGGGCACCATCACCACCAACCAACGTCACTCGTCAGCTCTTGCGGCCTATGCCTCTGGCATCAACGTTATAGAGAGCTGCATCGTCACCGCCACCATCAATACCAGTACCGACTATACCGGCGGTTTCATCGGCCACGGTCTGACGTCAGCCACCACTATCCGCGGCTGTATTTTTGCCGGCACCATCAATGGCGTGGACGGCAGCCGCCCCAACGTCGGCATCTTCTGGGGCTGGAGCGACAGCGGCACACCGGCACTGGAGAACTGTCTGGAGAAAGGCACCTACACCAACATCTCGTCCATGCACCCCATGGGCTTGCAGAAAGCAGCGGGCAACATCACCAATTGCTACTACGTGACGCCTCAGATAGGCTCGCCCTCCAATGCCTGCACCGTCAGCGGAGCCAGACAGGCCTATGCCCTCACCACCGTCCCTGCTAACCTCGGCGACCTGGTGAAGGACTACGGTTTAGTGAAGGCATACCAGAACGGCGTCTTATACGACGGCACATACTACGTGATTCCCGTCCCCCTCGCAGGCAGTGGCACGGAAGGCGTCCCCCACATCATCTATAATGATTATGATTGGAATTGTTTCGCCTATTCCGTCAACAACGGCACCAACTACAGCGGCAAGTTCGTGAAGCTGAACAGTGACATCAGCGTTTCGACCATGGCAGGTTCGAGCGAGGCCAACTCGTTCCAGGGAACCTTCCTTGGCGAAGGGCATACCATCACTGCTGCTATAACCGACAACATCAACGGCGGCGCAGCCCCCTTCCGCTACATCAAGAACGCCACCATCAAGAACCTCACCGTGGCGGGCACCATCACCTCCAACCAACGCCACATGTCTGGGCTCGTGGGTTTTGCCGATAGCGAAGGCGAGGGCAAGAACCTCATTGAGGGCTGCACCGTCACGGCTACACTCAACATAAACACCGACTATGCCGGCGGTATCATCGGTCATGGTAGTAGCTCGGCGACCACCATCCGCGGCTGTGTCTTCGCTGGCACGATGAACGCCAGTGGCAATCCCAACGTCGGCGTCATCTGGGGCTGGAGCGACAGCGCCACACCCACGCTTGAAAACAGCTTGGAGGCCGGCACATACACAGGCATCAGCAAGCTGCATCCTATGGGCTTGCAGGGAGGCAGCGGCACCATCGACAACTGCTACTATGTGACACCGCAGATAGGCTCGCCCTCCCATGCCTGCGCCGTCAGCGGAGCAAAGCAGGCTTACGCTTTCGTCAGTGCTCTGCCAAATCTTGGCAACCTGGAGCATAACTACGGCACGATGAAGGTTTATGAGAACGGCATTCTCTTCGACGGCAGATACTATGTGGCTTCCACCCCTGTCAGTCTGGCCGACAACAGCAACAACAGTACGACCATCAGCAACAGCAACGGCTATCTGGCAAACGTGACGTTGCAAGGACGCACGCTCTACATGGACGGCGCATGGAACACGCTGTGCCTGCCCTTCAGCGTGGACAATTTCACCGGCACGCCCTTGGAGGGCGCCATCGTGAAGACGCTCGCATCGACCGACTTCAGCGATGGCACGCTGACGATGAACTTCACTGACAACCAGACTTCCATAGAGGCCGGCAAGCCATATCTCGTCAAGTGGGAGGTCACAGACCTCTCTACGCTGACCGCTGACTATACGGCGCACGATGGTGAGGTGCTGACGGGCGAGCTCGGCGGCAACTACAAGATATCGATTGCCGCCGGCGCGACAGTAATCCTCCAGGACGTGACCATCAACGGCACGGACGACTCCAGGTGGGCAGGCATCTCTTGCATAGGCGATGCCACCATCAACATCAAGGGCACGAACAACGTGAAAGGATTCCAACAGGATTATCCCGGTATCCACGTGCCCGAAGGCTCGACGCTGACCATCAAAGGCTGTGGTGTGCTCAATGCCAGCTGCAACGGCAGAGCTACGGGCATTGGCGGTGGCTTCAAAATTAACTGCGGCAATATCGTCATTGAGGGCGGCACGGTCAAAGCTTGGGGCGGCCTCAATTCAGCCGCTATCGGTAGCGGTCAGAGTGCAAGTTGCGGCAACATCACCATCACCAATGGCGTGTCCTCGGTCGCCGCCATCGCCGCTGGTGGTGATTATAGAAGCATCGGCCAAGGCTTCACTGGCTCCTGCGGCACCGTCACCATCGGCGTCAATGTGGGAGAAATCTATCACTCTCCCTACACCTACACCGGTACAGGCTCTGGAAGCGTTGATATGTCCGTGAATCCCGTGTTCAAGAACGTCTTCATCAGCGATGCCCCTGCCAACGTCGAGACCGGCTATGTCGATTTCGTGGGCTGCTACAGCCCCGTCAGCATCTACACCGACGAGAAGACCAACCTCTACCTCGGCGCTGACAACACGCTCTACTATCCCACGGCCACCGACTTCCAGGTGAACGCCTTCCGCGCCTACTTCCAGCTGAAACTCGGCGTCAGTGAGGTTAAGGCCTTCAGCATCGACTTCGGCGACGGCGAGACAACGGGGATTATTTCGGTTGACGGTGCAGAGGGCACGGTTAATGGTTCCGATGTGTGGTACACGCTCGATGGTCGCAAGCTCGACGGCAAGCCGACTCAGCGCGGCATCTATATCAACAATGGCAAAAAGACAATCATTAAGTAATAAGGAGGACACAGCAATGAAGAAAACATATTTGCAGCCCACCATGATGGTGGTCACGCTACAGCAACATAGCATCATCTGTTCCAGCCCAGTAAATCGTGTCAGCACCAACCTCGACGAAGGCGACGCCATCGGCTATGGCGGCGGCAGCAGCATTCAGTCCGCCCGCGTGAAGAGCAATACCGTGGACTGGGACGACGACTGGAGCGAGTAGGGGAAGTACCCTGACACAGCACATCGCCTGCATCAACACACTGATGCAGGCGATTTTGTGTGAAAATGAGGCCTATCTCCCCCGTCCCCCCATCATTTTTTACTTTTCATTCTTTCATGTCTCACTTTTTTTGTATCTTTGCAAGCAGAAATCAATCATAAACTTACCTATGAAACATTATTCTTGGATGGCAGTCTCGGCCTTGTAGCTGGGCTTCACGATGTTCATCCTTACCTCATGCAGCAAAGATGAGGCGAACGGGGAAATAGTGTTTTTTTGCACGCAAAAAGATGACGTTAAAGCGGAGAATAATGAGGTTATTGAAAAAGAAAGACGGGATATGACGGAGCATGCAAAATGGCAATGGCAACAAGAGGGCACGTCATGGAAAGGCATCGGCATCTATCATGTCACGCTGACGGTGCCGACGCGTGAGGCACTGTTGGGTACGCTCGTCATCCCCAATAACGACCCCGCTGAAGCCAGGGTGGAGCAGACGGAACTGAGGAGGGTATGCGGGCATGCCGCTCATTATATTATATACGACACTGACATCGGCCTCGGCTGTGATGGACAAAGCCACCACTTCCAAGTCGGAAAAGGTGGGAACAACGCCTCGGCGAGGTACATTTCCCTTCTCGTTTACTTGATTTCCTGCAAATTTCTTGCATATCTCAAGAATGTTTCGGAACTTTGCAATGAAGTTGTGCATACCTATGACGATAGTGCTTAATGGTTTTGTCACCGCTAAGGTACTAAAAATCTGCGATATGTGCAACTTTTTTAGCATAAATGTTTTATAGAATTAATTCATCCAACAGGTAATTAATAACAATATGAGAACGAAGAAATTATTCCTTATCCTCGCCCTGCTCTGCGCCGTCGCGCAGGGAGCGTGGGCGCAGAACGGTATCTACTGCACGGCCAGCGACAAAAACCGTGTGGTCTGCACCGACGGCACCATCTACGACAACGTGGCGGCCGCAACGGCTGACGGCAAGACGGCCGCGGCCAAGATTATCTACATTGACGAGGAGAACAAAAAGGGTCTGGCTCTTGCACTGAAAGATGAGGCAAGAAATACGCAGGATGGTGGAATAACTGCTTGCAACAACAAGAATACAAGCATGCCCGTCGTAGGCGGAACTTGGAAACTGGCCAGCAAGAGCGAATGGGATAGTATGATTAGTGCTGCTGGTGGCAGCCCGACCTTGCACGATGGGTTCAGCAGCGTTGGCGGTACAAACATGAATGTAAGTGTTTATTGGTCAAGTGAGAAAAATGGATCTAATGGGCTTTTACTCCAATACTCTAAAGGTTGGTCTGCCTTTGTGCCTAACTCCCAATATGCTAATATCCGTGCTTGCCTTACGTTCAACTTGCTCACGCTCTACGCAATCGGCAGTCCAAGTGAATGGAACGTATTTTGCACCTATGTGAACGCCGGCAACAACTTCACCGACAAGTATGTGAAGTTGACCAGCGACATCAGTGTATCGGAGATGGCAGGCTTCAGTGAGAGCTTCTCGTTTCGGGGCTTGTTCGACGGCGACGGCCACACGCTGACCGTCAGCTATAACACGGAATCTGCCGTGACGGCCCCGTTCCGCTACGTCAAAAACGCCACCATCAGGAACCTCAAGACGGCAGGCGCCATCACTACCGACGCCATGTGTGCCGCTGGCATCGTGGGTGAAGTGACCGGCTCGCTGAACCTTATATCCTGTAGCAGCTCTGTTGCCATCTCCAGCAGCAGAGGGGACATAGACACTCACGGCGGTCTTGTTGCATCAAACGGGGGAAACGTCACCATCAGCGGCTGCGTTTTCGACGGTTCGTTTGCCGCCACTGTTGCCCATACCAACTCGTATGGCACCACATTTTGTGGGGGAATCGTTGGAATGTGCAATGAAAACACGTCAACAACCATCACAAATTCTCTTGTGGCACCCAGTAGCGTGGCTGAGGGTATGGTTAGTAACACCTTCGTAGGCCTGTATAATGGAGCCACGGTTACCATCGACAACTGCTACTTCGTCGAGACCGCCAACCTGCCCACCAACCAGGGCACACAGGTCTATTACACCGCTCCGGCCAACGAAATCAGCAAGTCGATAACAATCAACGGCACCACGGTCTATTCTGATGCCTGCAGCGTCAGCGGTGTGGAAAGCGCTTATGAATACACGGGCAGTGTCATCCAGATTGTTCCCACCGTCACTGGCGACGGACAGGTGCTCACTGAAGGAACCGACTACACCTATGCGATCAACCCTTCCACGGTGCAAGAGCAAGGTGACTACACCCTGACCGTCAACGGCATGGGCGACTACACAGGCACAAAGACCCTTGCATTCTCCGTGACAGGACTGACCTTCGTGAACGCCGAAACGACCACGATGACAACAGGCAAGTACCTGGTAAATAAAGATGTGACCATCAACGAACGCATCACTGTCAGCGGCGATGTCGTGCTGGATCTCGGCGAAGGCGCTAAGCTCAGCTCCAAGAAGGGCATCGAAGTGAGCGAAGGCAACCGCCTGACCATCAACGGTCCCGGCTCGCTGCATATTCAGGGATGCGATATTGAAAAATCGGGCATCGGCGCCGTAGAGGTGGGCGAGATCATCATCAATGGCGGCAATGTCGAGGTCTATGGCGGATTGTATGGAGCCGCTATCGGCGGTGACCGGAACAATACCAAGGGTGGACGCATCATCATCAACGGTGGTGTGGTAAAGGGCTCTGCTGTCACCGCCGCAGCCTTTGGTGGCGGCTCCACAACCAAGTCGGACGGCATATATGGTGTCTGCGGCGACGTTGTCATCAATGGCGGCCAGGTCGATGCAGGGAGAGATAATCCCAATATCGGTGTTGGTCCTGGTTATGAATTGTATGCACCGTATCACAACAGCGGCACATTGACGCTCAGCTGGACCAACCCCGACGACTACATCAAGTGCGGCCGTATCGTTACGTTCCGAAAGAGTACCTTGAACAGCATCACCTTTGCCGACGGCAAGATGTTTATCCTCGAAGGTACAAATACCGTCGCTACAGCCACCAACATCGCCAATCAAACGCTCGTGCCGGCAGCAGTGTTCTTCGACAAGGACGACAACAGCACGATGCTGAGTGACTGCGAAGGCAAACCGCTGTCGGCCCTCCTCGCCGACCGCACGCTCTACAAGGATGGCAAGTGGAACACCCTCTGCCTGCCCTTCAACGTGAAGCTGGCGGATTCACCCCTCGAGGGCGCCACGGCACGTCCGCTCACCGCTGCCAGCATCACGGGCACGACGCTGAACCTGACCTTCGGCGATGCCGTGGATGAGCTGGTGGCCGGTACACCTTATTTGATTAAGTGGACGAAGGCCGCTGACTATGTCGATGACGACGCCCACAACATCGTGAACCCCGTGTTCAAGGGGGCGACCATCGATGCTGCCGACAACAGCTTTGACAACGGCGAGGGCGGCGACATGCGCGTCCGCTTCCTGGGCACCTACAAGAGCACCGAGTTCAACGCCGAGGACAAGAGCGTTCTGCTCATGGGCGGCTCCAACAATCTCTACTATCCCAACACGGGCGCCGGCATCGGCGCACAGCGAGCCTACTTCAAGATTGGCGACGGCGATGTTCTGCTGACCCGCGGCATCACGAACTTCAACATCGACTTCGGCGACGGAGAGACGGCGACGGGAATCATAGACCTCACCCCCAACCCCTCTCCAACGGGCGAGGGGAGTGGTTACTGGTATGACCTCAGCGGCAGAAAAATCGTAAATAGTAAATCGTTAAATCGTAAATTGCCGAGGGGCCTGTACATCAATAACGGAAAGAAAATACTCATCAAATAACTTTAAACACCACGAATGCGTTTTTTCTTAGACAACTAACTTTTGGAGCAGCGAGAGCAATCAAGCTTGCTTGAATTGCCGAGTCGTGACAAAAGTCAACAAAGTTAATTAAACGAATTAAACTAATTTTTCAATGCGCCACGCTCCGCAGGTGCCGAAAGGTAATTCGTATAATTTGTATAATTCGTTGTAAAAAATGGACTTCCAAGTTAAGTGTGAATAAAATCAAGATTATGAAAAAGATATTTTTTGCAGTATTTGCAGCCGTGGCGTTGTTGGGCATGACGGCTTGCTCGAAGGACGATAAGAGTTCCTCCACAATCGATAAGGATGTTCTGGAAAAGAGCCTTGTGGGTTTGTGGTGGGACGAGTTTGAATACGCCGACGTCACAGAGACGGGCGAGCCCTTCAGCCGTGTGCTTCTGGCCGTGGATGTCGCTGCCGACCACACCGGCTGCATCTACCTGGGCGTCTTCGACGATGTCAGCGACGAAGCCGTGGCCGTGTATGGAGGCTATGAGGATACCGGCTTCCTATGGCAGCTGCTCGATGACGGCAGCTTGCAACTGGCCGATCCTGTCACGGGTGAGACTTGGGCGCCGACGCGCGGCGATGGTGGTGGCAACTATGTCGGAAAAGCCACCGATGCCTCCAGTACAAAATTCATCATTGTCAGCGGTAGGATTATGATGTCCAACGCCGGCTATTCCGGTAAGCTTGCCAAGGCCAATGCCCAGCAGAAGGCGGACATCGAGAAGAAACTCTCCGGCGTGTCAGGCTCTGCCCGCACGAACCTCGGCAACGACGATGACATCAACATCGACGACACGTCTCAGGGTGAGTGGGGGAGATAGCTTAAGAGCTTAACTCCTAAGAAGTTGACCAAATGCGAGACTTAAAATCCTAATTTAATCTCATGATACAAGATCTCTATGTTTTGATGATCACAGCAGCTGTGGTCAGCATCGTGTTTAAGTTCTTGAAGCAGCCCGTCGTGCTCGGCTACATCGTCGCCGGCGTGCTCATTGGCCCCAACCTCTTTGGCGAGACCCTCGTCAATGCCGACAACGTGAAGGCATGGGGCGACATCGGCGTGCTCTTCGTCTTGTTCTGCATCGGCCTGGAGTTCCGCCTCAAGAACCTCATCAGCAGCGGTAAGATAGCTGCCGTAGGCGCGGCCGCCATCGTGATGAAGGTCATCGACGAGGCCGGCATGAGCAAGGAGCGCTTCGTCAAGGGAGCCACCAGCATAGCGCTCCTCCTCGTTATGGGAGCCTGCTCAGACAAGAACGAGACCACCACAAGCCCCGCTCAGCAGGAGATGGAAAAAAGCCTCGTAGGCCTGTGGTCCGAGGAGTTCCCCTACGAGGACACTACGGAGGACGGCAAGCCCTTCAACCGTGCCCTGCTCATCGTGGACACCAAGGAAAACCACACTGGCTACGTCGCCCTCGCCGTCTTCGACGACGAGTTCAACGAGCCGCTGGAGGTCTATGGCGGACCTAAGGATGCATCCTTCTTCTGGCACGTGACAGAGCAGGGACACATCGTCCTGACGCCCCAGCAAACGGCCAACAGCCAGCTCCCCGCCCTCACGCGTGCAGCCGGCAATCACGGCAGCTTCGTTGATGTCCGCCATATCGACTTGAACTGCGACTCAGAGCACGTCACCTACAGCGGCAACTCCCATGAAGGTTCTCTCTCCAGACCATCTGCCGGCCAGCAGAACCTGATTAACGACTGGATGGCCAAGTCAACGCTCCCGCGCGCCTGCATCACCGACAGCATCCCCGTGTTCCTCTTCCCCGACCTCATGAACTACGTCTTCAACTACCCCTCTGTTGACCCCTTCGGAAAGCCCTGCACGCTCAGTGGCACTATCACCGTCGATAAGTCACTGATGGAGAAAGACGAGCCCTACAACGGCATCTTGCTCTACAACCACTTCACCATCTACGCCACCACCCAGGCACCCTCGCGTGGCGCCGTAGAGTTCCCCACCGGAGCAGCCCTCACCAACTTCATCATCGTGGCTCCCGACTACTACGGCTTCGGCATCACCGAGAAGCTGCCGCAGGCCTACTGCATCTCGCGCGCCAACGGACGTGGCTCCCTCGACGCCTACCTCGCTGCCAAGCGCCTGATTGAGGACCTGCATGTGAAGAAGGGCAAAGACTTCGTCATCGCAGGCTACTCCGAGGGCGGACAGACCTCCATGGCCGTGTTGCGCGAGATCTCCGAGCGCCATCCTGAGATCAAGGTCAAGCGCACCTTCGCTGGTGACGGACCCTACGACATCAACTCCATGTACGATGCCATCACCCTCGGCTACACCGAGATGCCAAGCACCGTCTGCAACGTCCTGTGGGCCTACAACCACTTCTTCCGTCTCGGCTTCGACATCCACGACTTCCTCAAAGACCCCGTGGCCAAGAACTTCGACGAGTGGTTCCTCAGCAAGAAGAACAAGCGCATACCCCTCGACGAGCAACTCATCAAGACGAAGAAGACCAGCGATATCTGCACTGATGCCGTCATGGATACCAACAGCCCCCTGTCGCAGAAATACAAGGCCGCATTCAGGTTGGATGCCCTCACCAGCGGTTGGACACCCCGCAGCGACTTCGACATCATGCTCTTCCACGACACCAAGGACGATGTCGTGCCCGTGGAGAACTTCTATGCCATGAGCCAGTTCCTCAAAGACCACGGCATCAAGACCGAGGAGTTCGTGGGTGAGTACAGCTCCAAGGAGATCAAGGAAGCCGGCGTCAGCAATCACGAAGTCTCGGCCGCCGTCTTCTTCCTCAGGGTGATAGCGTGGGTGAGAGCCAACTATTAAGATGACAACAAAACATTTTTCAACCCCAAAAACAAAATGAAATAATTGATGTTATGGGTGCTCGCCGCCACCCTCATTTGCGGCGTCATGCCTTTCGCCACCTCCTGCAAAGACGCCAACACACAGGAGAACACCCCCGCCAAGGAAGTGCAGAGCACAGAACTCATTCGCTCCAGTCAGCGCTGCTCTGACCCTTCTTCTGGGCCTTCTTGGCGGCAGCCTGTGCCTTGCGGCTGGTGGTGAACTCGAAGTCGAAGTCCTCGCGCTTGAAGTCGAGACCGGCGCCGAGCTCGTAGTTCACGTTGACCTGCTTGATGTTGGTCTCGGTGAACATCTCCATGGCGGTCTTGGGGTTGCCCTCAGCGTCGGTGCCAGCCTCGGCGCCTACGCTGGAGATGGAGGGCGTGAAGCGGCCGAGCTCGCCGAGCAGGACGGCATTGCCTTCGGTGATGGCCTCCTTGATGCAGTGGCACATGTCGGTGATGATGCCTACGATGGTGCCCTTGCTGTAGATGCTGTTGTGGTTCGCCATGTGGGCGGTCAGGGCGTTGATGTCGAGGACGCCGTTCAGCTGCAGGCGAGCATACGCCTTCTCGGGCTCTTCGGGATGCACGGGGTTCTTCTGCATGTGCAGGGAATACTTAAGTGTGTTTTTCATAAGACTCACCCCCAGCCCCTCCCTATAAAGGAGGGGAGTAGATACTCTACCATTGGGGGATTTGGTTTTAAGGGTTAATAAATTGGTTAAGGTTAGGGTTAAGGTTAAGGTTGATTTGGGCCCATTTTTACGCACCTTGCTGCGATGGCGTTTGCAGTGCACTGTACAAGGCGATGCACCGGCGATGCCAGATGATGTGGCTTTTGCCAGCATCGTGGACGGGGTGCTGCAAGTGACGCCTGACATTGAGGAGGAGATGGCTGCGGTTGAACGCGGAGAGACAGTGAGCCTTGGCGAATTCAAAAAGATGTTCGCACAATGGCAGTCCTTTGACATGTGCTGATGTACGCTTTATCTATGTGATGGGCTACACGGTTGTCTTCCGCTACAACACGAAAAAGCTGACAATGCTCAGCATTCGATCATCGTTGCAGAAGCCCTTGACGCTTTATCAAAAAGCGTAGCCCGGTTTCCCCATTTCTGTACCCATTCATGAAATCTCTAGCTCACGATGAGATGCTGGAGAGTGTTTCAGTGCTTCATTATGAGGTGTAAATGATAACGTAAAAGAATACCATATTATACAAATACTGCGCTATTCTGAGCTGCCATCTATCTATAACGTAATACTCTGGTCTGCGTGGTACCCTTTTCGATTATTATGGTGGTATACCTCTCAATTACTATTTACAAGTAGAAACAATTGAAACCCTCACTTCACGGTGATGCGGAAGACGGGGGCGATGTCGTTGGGGTGGGTGGCAGGGATCTGCACGGTGAGGCCGCCCTCGTGCTGCTTGAACTTCACCTTGCCACCGCCGAGGAGGGTCACGGCTTTGACCTTACCGCAGTCGGGGGACTTGGCGAGGGCTTTGAAGGTGAAGCTGCCGGCTGCGGGCCATGCCATGATGGTGGCATAGACGGTGGTGGCGCCCTTCTGGGCGTGGGGAGCCTGCACATAGCGCACGTCCTGTGCCGAGTACTTCTGTCCCTCGTTGAAGCCTTGGGCATTCATGGGGTTGGCGGCTTCGGCCAGCGGGCCTTCGCCGAAGGTCTTCCACATACGGGTGCCGTAGATGCTCTCGCCGTTGATGTCCAGCCAAGCCTTGATGTCGGCCAGCACCTTGCGTTCCTTGTCGTCGATGCTGCCGTTGCCGCGGACGGGGATGTTGAGGAGGAGGTTGCCGTTCTTGGAGACGACATCGATGAGCATCCGGATGACGGTGGCACCGCTCTTGTAGCCGTTTCTGTTATAGACGTTCTGGTCGTAGTGCCACTGTCCGATGCAGGTGCAGGTCTGCCAGTAGGCCTCCTGCGGACGGTCGGGGATGCCGCGTTCTACGTCCCACATCATGTAGTCTTTCTGTTCGGGGGTGAGTTGTTTGCCCGTCACCACCACCTGCTGCTGTCCGCCATGCTGTGCGGCGCTGTGGTTGTAGTAGTGTTGAAGGATGTTCTTTCCCACCTGTTCATCGCAGCCGTAGAAGGGCATGGCGGTGTCGTCGAAGTAGAGCAGATCGGGGTTGTAGTCGTTGATGAGCTGCAGCACACGGTTCTGGAATTTCTGTTTATAGGCTGCCGAAGGCAGGCTGGCGCCGTTGCCCCAGTCCCACTGGCTGTGGATGCTGCCGCTCTTCTCCCAACCCGTGGAATGGGGGTGGTTCTGTGCATAGAGTTCCTGTGGGTCGAGGCCTTCCCACCACTCTCCGGTGCCGTCGGCCTTGGTGAGGTTGCCGTCGAACTTCTGCGACGGCTCCAGCCATGTCCAGGCGTGCGAGGCATGGATGCTGACGCCCAGTGGCAGGCCCGCGGCCTTGCAGGCTTCGCTCCAGCCCTTGACAAGGTCTTTCTTAGGGCCTACGTTCACAGAGTTCCATTCCTGATAGGGCGAATCCCAAAGGTCGAAGTTGTCGTGGTGGTTGCCCAGTACCATGAAGTAGCGGGCGCCCACGCTCTTGTAGAGGCTCACCAGCTCCTGCGGGTTCCACTGTTCGGCCTTCCAGGCGTTGCAGAGGTCTTTGAGACCGAAGGTGGCGGGGTTGCCGAAGTGGCTCACGTGGAAGTTGTACTGCCCGCTGCCTTCATAGTACATGAAGCGGGCATACCAGTCGCCGTCCTCGGCCTGGCACTGCGGGCCCCAGTGTGCCCAGATGCCGAATTTAGCATCCTTGAACCATTCGGGGCACTCCCATGTGCTGAGTGACTCGTAGTCGTTGCCGAACGTGCCTGTCTTCACGGCCACATCGGCTTTCTGTGCGCTGGCGCTCATGCAGAGAGCCGCCAGTAACGCTGCAATCGAATGTCTCTTCATCTTTTAGTGCTCTATGAGTTGGAGGCCGTTCTGCAGGATGCGCCGTTCGTGGCGCAGCGTTTCCTGCCAGATGGCGTGGGTGGGGACGTCGTACTGACTCCAGGCCGAGCCGGTGTAATAGACGAAGGGCTGGCCGGGGGCGTAGGTGGTCTGCAGGATGGCATGGCCGATGCCGCCGGCGCGCTTTTCTGCCAAGGGCAGATATTGGGTCTTTACAGCGCCCTTTTGGGGCGCTGTAAAGACACCAATATAATGCTCGCCGTTCATGCGCTTGTCGGCGTTGTCGAGGGGCTCGGCATAGGTGACGAAGCCTTCTTTCTTGTTGAGGACATAGGCCTTGGGGGCGCTGTCGTGGACGACGATGCCGGCGCAGACGGGCGTGGGCTGCGTGAGGCCTTCATAGGTGACCTCCACGCGGGCGAAATGGCTGCCGCAGTCCTGGGTGATAAGGCGGGTCTCGCGGATGGAGTCGGCGGACGCACCGCCGACAGCGGTGGCAGGACGGGCGGGCATGGTCATGCGGACGGTGAAGCGGAGGGGGCCGTTATCGAGGATCTCGGCTTTCTCATAATATAAAGGATAGACGAGGGAACCGTCTTTGGCTATCAAGGCGGGAGCACCGGCACCGAGCGTGGCACCAACGGTGTAGGCATCCATGCCGGCACCGTGGTTGCGGTGGTAGGTGTATCCGCGGTGGACTTCGTTCCATTCGCCGCCGCGCCCAGCTTTCTTCATCTGCTCGTGGACGCCGTAGGAGGTGAGCTCGTTGTGGTAGAGCTGGTCCTGAATGGGGTGGGGGGTGTTCTTGACGAAGGTGTCGAAGCCATAGGCCTGGTTCTTCATGTTCTTATGGGCTCCGGGGCCGTAGAAGCGCCATGCGCAGCGGTCGTTCTCCCACACAAGGTCATCCCAGCGGTTGGGGTAGATGCGTCCGTTGCAGGTGAGCTCGTAGTCGAGGGGCTGGCCTTTGTACATGGTGAGGGTGATGCTGCTATGGGGACGCACGCTGCAGAAGACGAGGATGCGGCCGTCGTGGGTGATCTGATAGGGGACTTCGTTGCGGTCAGCGTCGAGGAGGAAGAACTCGCGGGCGACGGCGCAGTTGGAGCGCTTCATGGCCTCCATATTGCCGATCTCGATGACCTGCGCGATGTTCTCATCGGTGGGGTTGGCAATCTCGTAGCTGCCGAAATTCTCGTGGCCGCGGTAGCGGAGCATGGGGTCGGCAGGGGAGGGGGCGCCGGTGAGGGAAACGGCGGACGAACCGCCGTTAACGGAGCCCATAGCGGTGGGGGTAGTGGGGGTGTGGTGGTAGATGGAAGACCCTCTCCCGTCCTCCCCCGTAAGGGGGAGGGGATCCCCTCCCTGACGGGAGGGGTTGGGGGTGGGTCTGTAGAGGGGATCGGCGTTGATGTAGCGCACCATCTCGCAGGCGGCCAGGAGCCATGCGCCTGTGCCGAAGGGGGCTTGGGAATGGGCATCGACGGTCTTGGTGGGGTCGGGCTTCTCGCCGATGGGCTGCACGAAGCCGATGCTGCCGTCGGGCTGCAGGGCGGTCTCGGAGAGGTACTTCCAAGCCTTCTCGATGACGGGGGCGTAGGTGTCTTTGTCGAGGTAGCCATTGTTGACGCCCCAGAGCATGCCGTAGGTAAAGAAGGCGGTGCCGGAGGTCTCGGGGCCGGGGGCATCGTCCTCACAGAGCATAGAACGGCTCCAGTAGCCGTCGGGGCGCTGCACGCGGGCTACGCCCTCGGCGAGCTCACGGAAACGCTGCACGAAGATGTCGCGGTGCTGGTAGTCGTGGGGCATATCGGCCAGCACCTTGGCGAGGCCGGCGAGGACCCAGCCGTCGCCGCGGGCCCAGAAGCTCTTGCCTTCGTTGCAGGCGGTCTTGACCTTCGGGTAGATGTACTTGGCATCGCGGTAGTAGAGCTGCTCGTCCTTGTCGTACAT
>Ga0247609_10003594_pt1 | contig 15698 bp, 21 predicted proteins | sample 172DNAGHGlowgp2_FD_193487 | JGI IMG/M metagenome (GOLD analysis project Ga0247609, IMG submission 193487) | Sheep rumen microbial communities from Palmerston North, Manawatu-Wanganui, New Zealand - 1728 DNA GHGlow gp2 | ecosystem: Host-associated > Mammals > Digestive system > Stomach > Rumen ...
TGGCGCCGCAGCAGGTGTCCAAGTTTCTTGAGAAGTGTGAGATGTAAGGCATTTATATAGAATGCCTTCATATCTCACTCTCGCGCCGACTTCGTAAGATGAGTCGGTTGTCCATGTTGGGAATAGTTCGGATACCTGTAACGCTTTATCGTCTTCTAAAGTTTCTGCCAAAGATTCAATTTGTTGACGAAGTGATTTAGCTCGTTCAATTATCATTCGTCTGTTACCCCCATTAATATGCGGCCCGCTTCTGCGTAAGCAGCGTCGATTTCGGATTGATCGGTTTCGATTGGTATGTCGGTTTCAACATAGGTGCGATTCATGTATATTGGATCGACGGCTTCTTCGTAGTCGCCTTCGGGGAAGCCACCGTGGATTAGGACGTTTTTGTCACTGTAGGTGCGAACTAAGTCTTCGCTTATTTTTTCTTGAATTATCATTTGTATTTTCTCCTTTATACTGATACCATACGTGCAGAATAAGCTGCCCAACCAGTTGCGGTTTTGAAAGATTCGAATAAACTTGCTGGAACGAATATTGAGCCGTATCTACCTGCAGAAGTTGAATAGGTCGAAATTGGGGTTGAACTAAACATATTGGTTCCAAAAGTTGGTATTGCTGAAACACTATTTAAGTATAATGAAATTAAATTATAACAATATCGAAAAGCATAAGATCCAAAAGAAGTACATATTGGAAGACTTACTGTAGTTAATTCCGTACAAAAACAAAAAGCATAGTTAGAAATATTTGTGCAAGATGGAAAACTTACTGTAGTTAATGCTGAGCAATTAGAAAAAGCATAGCCAGCAATCGAAATACATGATGGAAAATTTACTGAAGTCAACTCCTTACAAGCACTAAAAGTATACTGACCAATATATTTGCAAACTGAAAAACTTACTGTAGTTAATTTTGCACAAGAGCAAAAAGCATAGCTACCAATATTTGTGCAAACTGGAAAACTTACTGTAGTTAATGAAGAACAAGCGTAAAAAGCATAATTAGCAATATTTGTGCAAACTGGAAAATTTGCTATGGATAAATTAGTACATCCATTAAAAGCACCAGGACCAAGATCTGAACAAACTGGAAAACTTGCTATAGATAAAACGATACAATTGCTAAAAACGCCAGAATAAATATTTGTGCAAGCTGGAAAACTTATTGTAGTTAATGAAGAACAATTACTAAAAGCATAACTACCAATACTTGTGCAAGATGGAAAATTTACTGAAGTTAATTCTTTACAAGAACAAAAAGCACCTCTATCAATATATTTACAAACTGGAAAACTTACTGTAGTTAATTTTTTACAATTACTAAAGGCATAATCATGAATCCATAAACAAGATGAAAAATTTGCCGTAGTTAATGACAAACAATCTTGAAACGCATTAGAACCTATAGTGCTACATAAAGGAGCATATATTTCTTTTAATTGCTGATTCCCATAAAAAACATTTTCATGCATAGAACTTAACTTAGGAAAACTATATATTAATTTTCCTATAAAATTTCCTGCCGTGGTACTTTGCCAAATTGAACCAAAAGCTGAAGAATAAATTTCTGTAACATTATCAAAAGTAATTCCAGAAGGACAAAAATCTCTACCAATAAACTGGTTTGATGCAATTACTGATAAAGAATTACAATAATTTGTTACATCCTCTGAAGTATAAGAATACGTTGTACTTCCTGAAGTGTAAACACTTTGACCCATCGCTAATGCTTTATATATACCATAATATTCATTTGCCACCTTAGCTTGAGAATAACCATATACATTAACAATATCATTGGACGTAGTTTCCAACGTCCCAGATGGAATAATAGGTTCGCTAATGATCACTTGGTTGTAAGGAGAATATCCATAATACAAATATATTTCAACATTACCATTGGGAAGAACATAATCATACTCAATCGTACTTCCATCTGTATTTTTTACTACAGTTTCTCCATTTACTATTAACTCAGTTGACATGTGACTACTATTATATTTTCGTATATATATATGTAATACATCTCCAGCTTCATATGTAAAAGAATTATTCACTGTATAGTATTTAGTATTATTATAAATCACATATACATTAGTTGAATTTCCAGCATTAGTAATAGTAGCAGTATATTGGGTCGCACTTTTATGTGTTCCAGTCACCTGTGTAATCCTACTCGCATTACTCGAATCTCCAACCTTAACCACAACACCTTCCGCTATATTCTCCGCCGTCAAATTTGATGTGGTTACAGATTTGATAGTCTGAGAACCTGTGAGCCATCTATACGATGAAATAGTTTGATCCGCTGTCGATGGGTAAATCGTTTGAGCAGCTTGAGTTGTCAATGTTTTCGTCGCTGCCGCACTATAATATCCAACTGGCGCAGTAAAAGTGCCTGTTGTGCTTGCGAAAGTTGTATCAGCCGAAGATTTCCTAGCGATTCCTGTCCCTACATAGGTAGAAGAAATTGCATTTACAGTGACTGGCTTATATCCGTCTACTAAAGAAGTATTAAAAGTTTGCGTAGTTTCAGTGGGCGTAACTGTAACACTTGAAATAGTAGGGGCATAAGTTCCTATTACTTGTGTAATTCTACTTGTATTACTCGAATCTCCAACTTGAACTTCAATACCTTCCACTATATTATCTGCCGTCAAATTACTCGTAGTCACGCTCTTAATCGTCTGATTCCCCACGAGCCATCTCTGTGATGCAATTGTCTGATCCGCAGTAGACGGGTAATATGTAGCAGCCGCCTTTGATGTAAGCTGATACGTTGATGTACCAGTTGTCGAAATTGTTCCCGCCGTTCCTTTACTAACGTAACCAGAAGTTACTGTTGGGGTAATTGAACTTGAACCATTATAGCTTGCAGTTACAACACCGGAGGTGTTGACGTTAATTGTGGGGTTTTTCGTTATGGTTACAGCAGGTGAGAAAGCACTACCGGTTGCTATTGTTTTACTATAATAATCATGATAATAACCAGCGTTTACTGTAACAGTTGCCCCCGAAACCGTTAAATCATCAGAATCATTAAGAGGTAAAGTATGAATTGCTGATTCAGAATAATATCCAGGTGAAGTTATAATATTAAAATCACTACCAGATTGCTCTTCATATATATCCCCGCTATTTCTATTTATAATACCACCACTAACCTTTGTCCCATCATTTTTCGTTGCTGTTTTCCCATTTAAAAGTGACTCGGCGCCAACTGTATCGGAGGTAACATCCATCAACGTCTCTCCGTTTAAAATTATTTTACTATATGCCATGTGTCACCTCCTTAAACTTCAATTAATCTATAATCATCGCCCGTAGGTATAAGTGTAGTCCACGTAGATGCTGACTGTTCAACCCACGAACCATTAACTTTCTTGTAAATCTTAGAACATTGAACCCATGCCCCATTCTTTTTTATAAAAATTTTTGGTTGAGAACCACTACTACCAATTACTACAGCAACTGTCATGTCGCCACTAATTGTAGTAGAATATGTATAATAAACACTGCTTACTTCATATTCTAAGTATACTGTAGCTCCATTAATAGCACCACCATAATATCCTAACCTACATTGGACTTTTAAATTTTCCAATTGCGCTACAGTAGGTGTAACATTCGCTGTTACAGTTTGTGTAGAATTTGATGTACCTATTGATTTAAAATTTAATTCATCAGATAATTCAGTACTCCCACTTATTAACTGCACACACATATATTCAGATGAATTTGAAGTAGACTCAGCATGACCATTTACTAACATATATAAACTAGTTATTGTAGCATCATCGGGTATTCCTTCAAAAGGAACATCATAAGTAAATACTGCTTGTGAACTACTGCTACCAGAATAATAATTTGACGTAGTTTGATTAGAAGTATCATGCCCTTCTCCAACAATTCCTTGAAACCATGATTCTCCAGAGTTAAAAGATCCGCTAACTAAATCATATGTTCCCAACACAGTAGACACACTCTGCGCGCCGCCAGTATGTTTTGTTAATGTAATTGCAGTTCCATTTTGAGTAGCGGTAACTTCATCTGATGCATTTGTGGGTTCAATTACTAAGTTATAATCGTCTCCATCATACATCGTTTGAGTGCCGCTAGGATCAATTGTACCATTACCAGTTAGAGTAGTAGTTACTGTACGAGGGTTAGGAACTGTATAAGTTACTTCGATTTCTGCACCGTATATATAATAATAAGCCGCGGTATTACGAGAATTCCTTCTACAGTTAACTCTAATACCGAAGTCAGAACCCATCGCGACTAATTCTTCCCAAGTGGCGCTGCAACTAAACTCCCTCGTATATACTGTGGTTGATAAGGAACTAGCAGTACCATAATAAGAACTTGTACCATCGTATAAGTACATCGATTGAGAATATCCACCTGAGTAGTTTCCTTTTATTCTAACTGTAAAATCAGAAACTATAGCATTTGAAGGGACATCATCAAAGTTAAATCCTCTAATATAGATATAATAAGAAGACGTTGAAGTCCTACTGTTGTAAATTTCAGCATAAGTTGTACTATCCGTATCAGTATACATATTTGATGCATTAGATACAGACAAATATGATGTATTGGTTAAATAGTATGTACTAGGAACTAATTTTATTGTTGCCATATATTACCTCCTAGCTTTGTATATAAATATCACCATTTGAGCCAACCGATGAACTCGGCGCACTTGACCCATGGTATACGTTCTGTAAAACCACATTACCAGTAACTCCGAAAATTTGTACGCCATTAATAATATTTGAAGCAACTAAGTCCGAATCTCCCGCAATCGTCTGCGCGCCAGTTAAATACGTACCAGCCGCAATTGTTTGGTTTGTAGTTCCTGGTGTGATTGTTGCCGCCGCCTTGGTCGTAACTGAAGCAGTGAGTGAAACTGAACTATTTGTTGCAGTACCACTTGAAACATAACCAGCACTAACAACTGGAGTTACGCTAACTGTTTTTGTCAATGTAAGTGTATTTGTCCCAGTTGATACAGTAGCTGATGTACCTGAAATCGACGTTGGCGCGCTAGCAGAACCAGAGCTAACAGACTTAGTAGTTTGTGAGCTATAATACCCAGCAGGTATTGTAACTGTTGCACCACTTGCGGTTGGTGTTGGATTAACTGTTACAGAAGCAGTTAAACTAATTGAAGAATTACCCGCAGTACCTGCACTAATATACCCTGCGCTAACTTGAGGGGTATTACTAACTGTTTTAGTAAGAGTAATTGTATTAGTACCGGTACTTAATGTCGCACTCGTTCCACTAATAGAGGCGGCTGGTGTAGCACTACCATTAGCAACGGCATTAATCTTATAATAGCCACCCGCAGAATTATATCCCGTAGGTATATTAATATATTGATCTGACGTGCTTCTACTAATTGTAGCTTTAGAGGTATAACCACTTGTCGCACTTGATGCTGTCGCAGTTGGTAAAGTCATAGTCGACATTGCATTAACTGTAACAGTTCCTAAACCTGTATACCCACTATCTGCGGTAATTGTTTGCTTTGAAGTGGAAGGGTTGACTGTTTTGTCTTGATTATTAATAGTCGATCCACTCGATGCATTAACTGTAACCTGACTAAAGCCATCATATCCACTATCTGGATTAACGGTTTGCACCGAAGAAGTCGGTGTAATTGTCTTAGTCTGTAACTTTACAACCTTTCCAGTAATAGTACGAATAGTACCCCCATTCGCATCTATAGTATCAGAGATGAGAAGCGATTCCCCAGAGCCGGCGCTACCGACCATATTAAATATCATACCTTCTCACCCCCTATAAGTTCAAAATTAATACGTTAACTGTCAACGCACTTGCTGGTACTTCACTGCAAGTAAAAGTCAACGAATTATTCCCTTGTGCCGTGCAATGCACAACACTTGTACTATAATCTGCAAAAGACGTCGGCGCAGGTGAAACCACAACCGTATTTGTTGTAGTGACTCCCGAAACTGTAACAGTTTGTGAATTAGAAGACCAAGAAGCTACTGGAAGTGAAACCGATACGGATTTAAAATTTGTAATTCCATTTGTAAAACTTGCACTTCCATTAACAACAACGTCTCCTATCGTAGCTTCATCAACAGTAACTGAGTCACCAAAAGTAACGGGGCCAGTTACCTGGCCGCCGGTCAGTTGCAAAGCCCCGTTATCTTTTAATGTATATGTCGTCCCATTAGGTAATTTAATAGCACTAATATTTGCCATTTAAATCACCTCCTATTAAGCATTGCCTTTTGTTACGCTGACATCCGTATTACTCTTAAGTACAGTAACCTTATCATTAGTACCAACTGTAATCTTCTGAGCCGCCGCAGTACCTGTTCCAATTCCAGTAACCGCAGTAACCTTATCATTCGTACCAACTGTAACTGTTTGATCTCCTGCACTAGCTGAACTAATTCCAGTAGCTACATTAACAACTCCTGTGCCAGCTGTCGCGCCAGTTGCAAGAGCAACCGTAGGTTGAGCAGTAACTTTAACTCCAGTTAATGCATCAGCAGTAGTAGGAGTTCCAAGAGCCGTAATCGCCGTTCCTGAGTCACCAACAGTAACACCAGTAACAACCGCATCTCCTGTACCATTAGTTGCCGTCGCTCCAGTAGCCACAGTTTTTGCAGTACCAAGTGTAGTATTAGTTGCGGTAAGTGCAGTCCCAAGAGTTACTTTTGAAGCACTTAAAGCTGTTCCAAGTGTTGGCGCAGTTGAGTTAGCTCCGCTGATAATTAAAGTCTCCGCAGCATCGCCGCTACCCATAGCAAAATTCCATGTAGAAGCACTACCAGCACTTGTCACATTAGGAATTGTAACATTCGTATTTCCCGTAACGTTCGGAATTGTAACTGTTGTATTACCAGTAACGTTTGGTACTGTAGTAGTAACTAAATTTTTCCCAGTTTCTGCGGTAACTGATTTAACAAAAGTATCAGTTGAATGCGCGCCAAAGCCTGTAATTGCTTTTGCAGTTCCATTCGCACCAACTGCTGTACCACTTGCAGTAGCTTTAACATTAGTAGTTGATGGAGTAACTGTAATTGTCGGTTTAGTTACAGAAAAAGTTGTATCTTCTCCAAGCACACTGTCAGTCGTACCACCAGTAAATGAAACTGTTGAAGTACCGTTTGTGAATGTTGTAGCTTCACCGAGAACTACATCAGTTTGTTTAGTTAAACTAACTCCAGTAACTACATCAGTTAAATTAAGTTGTGTATCCCCGATTTTTTCCCAACTTTTTGTAGCCGATCCAACAACTACATATTCATCATAAATATCAAGAGTTTCTGAAGTTGGACTAGTCGAAGATTTAACTAAATAAAATGCGCCAGCTTGCGCGTCGGCTGCCTCCAATGTACCGGTCACGCCACCAGCATTTACTCCTTTCGGTACATTAGCCGCAGTAGCCGTACCTGTACCATCCCACGCTACTATAAAGCTGACTCCGCCACTAATCATCTGGCGAGCTGTAGCGTCTTTAAGGTCATAGGTATTACCAGAAGGTAAGGTTATTTTACTAATCTCTGCCATTTCTTTCTCTCCTTTAGTTTCTATTTAGAATCAACGTTTCTTGATCTAACTCGCCAGTTATTTGCTCCTCAGCGTCATCAACGTTAATTTTATTATTCCAAAATAATTTTTCAGCTAATGTGACGTGAATATCTTGATTGCGAATATGCTCTATTAATATTTCGCGTGTTTTTTCGTCAACAAAAGCTAAGTCTTGCACATAAGCATTACCGGTGCCAATTTTTATATTTGGAATTTGAACCGTTTTTGTAACAGTTTCTCCATATTCTTCTACTGTATATGTTTTTGTTTCATAATCTTCATATACAATAACTTCACCAGGTAAAGGAATAAAACCTATTGCTTCGTTCCAATGCTGTGTTGTATCTCGTTTTAGTTGTATTCTTGTATTAATTGTAGCACTCATAACATACCTCCTATATATTTGTGGTACTAGTGCCACAATCAAGTATTAAATCATCTAAAGCGATTACTCTATTATCTAAAGTAATTCCATTACCTGCTTCGTACATTCCATGGTCGATAAGTTCCATTATTTCGTTGTATTCGTTTTCTAGTAAGTAAGGAATCTCAGACCAATGATCATGTCCATTGCCTATTTTTAATTTATAGACATCTGTTGAGAGCGCCGGTTCGCCTACGCGCAAAATTGGATCGACCTCAATCCACTCTTGCTCTTTGGCTCGGCGCAGTTGTATTATAGCCTTTACATGTTTTCTAACTGTCGCCATATCCGTATACATCTCCTCCGTCATAGTAAATTATTTCATCATAATATATATCTTTTTCCGTAGGAGTAATTTCGGTTTTAGGTTTAAAGTTATTCTCTGTTCTATTAAAGTTAACTTTAGAATAACTATTCTTTGAGCTATTAAATTTTACTTTAAAATTTCTATCTACACTATTAAGCTTCGCCATCTGTAATTACCCCATCATGAAGTACGCCAAAAATACGTTCTCTAACTGGGTCTGAAGCAAAAGCCTCATCATCCGTAGTTAACAAACGTATCTGAATAACTGCTATATTCTTCCTAGCCGCAGGGAAAAAGCCGAATTTAAGAGTATCTTCTTGACTTAAATGAACTGTTAACTGACAAGAACTTTGTTCATCTTCACTTAAATCTTCAACTGACGCGTTGTCATAAAGATCAACTAAATTAGTTATAGTTACATCATCTTTACTCTTATCAAGAATGACCTCTTCATTTTGTAAATAAGTCACATAAATTGCTTTTATATCTTCTGCTAAGATAGGAAGTATGAAATTATGATATGGTGTTGTTCCACGTATAATCATTATTCGTTACCTCGCTAAAATTCTCTATATAATAAGTAAAGATTAATGCTAATAACTTTATCTTTTTAGTACCAAGATTCAGTCACATAGTTCTACAAAACTTTTCACTTCACACATATAACTCGAATCAACCCGCCGCCAAGTTCGTAGCACTCCGTCAGCTTATAATCATTAAAAATATAAGACGATTCTCCTGTTTCTATAACAAAGAAATGACTAAATTCTTCTTCAATAAAATTAATATTATCAGACTCAACAACAAAGTCAATAATATTCACTGGCTTATCCTTTTCATTATCAACATAGTGATTAAATTCTACTAACTTATATTGCGCGCCAAAAGTTTTCGCTTTCATCTTTTTGTCCTCCTAACGTAAATTTTTCCTAAAATAAAGAAAAGGCGGATTTCTCCGCCTTTTCCCTCACTAATTCATTTCACTCAATACTTTCTGAATAGCTTCTTTTACTTTCATATCTTTGGTTTCATTCATCATGTCTTGTAATTCTTTCATCATTTCTTGTTTATCCCCATGACGTGAGTAACCACCCGCATAGCTATTCCCTCCAGTCATTGAGTACATTGGCATATCATATCTTGGGTCGTACATATATGAATTTCCATTCATATAGCCGCCACCCATATCATACATATTACGAGCATATGAATTTCCACCTCTGGCATAAGAATTGCCTTGGCCGCCACGTGCGTATGAATTCATTGCTTGACGTGGGTCATAATCAGCATCTATGTAATATTTCCTCTGACTATAACCTCCATCCATGCTCATGTCCATTTTCTTCATCTGTTCTTTCTCTTCTTTTTCCTCTGTATATTTCTCAATCTTAGCTAAGTTCTTTTCAGTTTCAACTAAATCCTTTAAAATATCAAGAGTCTCATGTGAAAGAGAGCCTTTCTTTGCTATTTCATCAATTTCTCCGCACAGCATCACACGGAGAGTATCAATAGTTTTCTTTTCCATATATATACCTCCTATGCGATTCTATTGATTACTAAATTAGAGTTAGTAACATTAATTGCTGGTGCAGGCGTACCTGTTGCATCGTCTACGATTCCGCTGACTGCGCGGACGCTAACAGAGAAGCAACAACCTCTCGGTACGGTAATAATTGCAGTTGATGTAACGTTGTTATATTCTTCTACTGCGACCGGTGTGATAATTGCACGAGAAGTAGTTCTAGCTTCTCCATTAACTGCAATTGAAACCGCAATAGGTCCAACTGTTCCACCTTCTGGTACTGCGATATTACCGTTAAAAGTAACCTGATACCTTGCGAAACAATTAGGAGTAGCGCCTTTCAGAATAAAAATTCCAGTTTCGTCTTCATGGACTATATACCCATTCTGACATGGAATAGAAGCGCTGAATACAACTGGCTGATTAAGGTCAACCAGCTGAGTCGCATTTGCTAAATATTCTGCCATAGTAACTACCTCCTAATTAAAATGCACATCCACAACCACAACCACAGTTATTTACGCTGTTGCATCCGCATCCATTAGGGTTTTGAACGATGTAAGCTGGACGTGGAACTGGTGCAAGATACTGCTCCAGAGTTGATGTCTGTAAGTCATTGTTTGCAAGAATAGCAGCCGTCTGCGCGCCTTGTGAAGCAGCAAGATTAGCCATTGTAAGCTGACGTTCAAGGTCTGCGATTCTTTCGTTCTTCGCATCAATTTTGTCGTTGCACATCTGGTCAAGGATTCTCTGGATTCCATTAGATTGGTTTGTAAGAATGTCACGAACGCTTTCGTTTAAAGCAGTTCTATCTGCACAGTTTTCAGTAGCAATTGTGTACTTAAGGTCAGCTGAAGCTAATCTGTTCTCGCAGCAACAATCGGAGAATTGAGATTGAAGTGCAAAGTTTTGTTGCATATTAGCCATTTGACGAGCATTGTTAGCAATTTCAGCCTGTGCAAAACCATTAGAGATTGCTCCATTAACACCGGCAAAACCGTTACATAAGTTTGTAGCTGTGTCTACGAAACCATTAGTAACTGCGCTTTGGATTCCATTGAGTCCACTCATAATTGCGCTTTGGTCAAAACCTCTTTGTACATCAGAAACTACGTAGGTTGCGCCGCCACCGTTTCCGTTGTTGCCCCAACCGTTATTTCCCCAGTTACCATTAAAAGCAAAAAGAAAAAGAACTAAGAGCCACCAAGCGCCGTCTCCGCCCCAGCCATTGCCGAAGCCGCCATTACCTGTTACTGCTGCCACATCAGCAGCACTTAAACCTTCACTTGTTAGAGACATATGTCTACCTCCTTTAAAATAAAATTATAAATAGATAGACACAAGACATTTATATTATTTAATCAACTGACGTAGTTGATTAGCCATCTGAGCAAATTGATTGAACTGATCTTGACTCATACGACCAGAATTGATAAGCTCTTTTACTTGTTGTTCCGGATTTCCGGTAAAGTTAGAGCGAAATTGATTGAATTGATTAATGAAATTGCCCATTTGACTTAATGGGTTATTTTGCTGAGGTTGAAATTCGTTAAATAATGAACTCATTCTTCTTTTCCTCCTTTTGTTCTGGCTTTTGCTTTAATTCGTCCAGAATTTGTTTAAGTTCTTCGTGAGTGACATACTCACTCTGCGGCCGAGCGTTAGAATTATTCGGTTCAATTCCAACTTCTTTATATTCAAAAGTACGTAATGGTAAAGGCATACCTGAAGCATCAGATGATTTGATATAGAATACATTCGTTTCACTATCCATTAGTAGGGCTTTCTGTCCTGCTGGCACTGGGACAGAACGCGCGCCTGCTTCGCCTTGAACCCAGTTTATTGCGCCCAGTTGCCCTTGCGTGACAATTGGCGTCGTTGTTGTCTGCGCTGGAGCCGCACCGGCGCCGTATCCGTACATTGTATTCGCATAAGTCTGCGGAAAATAGTTATTATATCCTGCCATTTTTTAACCTCTCTTAAAATAGTATATAGGTATTTCGTTACCAGAATCCCATGAATCGTAATAATTTCCGTCTTTGACACAGACAACGTGTTCTCCTGTGCCTACAATATACGTACCGAATGGAAAATCATAGCAAAAGTCTCTAATTGTGTAGCAATCTGGACACGTATCTGGTATCTGTACCTTTCTAAAACCTTTCGACTTCAAAAATTGTCCCCAAACTCTATTAGCTGATGGCATATCATACATCATAAAACCTTGAGTTAATAAAGAAAGATAAGTTTCTTCCCAAGTTATATTTAATGCTTTTGAAATAGCTCTAATTGTACAATCACCAACAGAGAGTTTTAAAGGATTCGGATTATAGTAAATATAAGACATTATTATCCTCCTTTTATTAAAGGCTTGAGCCTAGGTGTTTGCCTAGGCTCAAAATAATGTCTTGCGCCCATCGGCTTAAATAGTTCAGCTTTTTTAAAAATAAGTTGAACTTTTTTCTTTCGTAAGTTAAGTAGGATTTTAATTATGGTGATTCAACTTTTTTAAGTCAAGAGGTTAAAAAATTTTTGCAATAAAAAAAGGCTACATAATGTAGCCTTATTTCTTTATTTATTTAATATAATTTGTTCCATTGGAGCTTCTCGCGCAAATCCATCTTTTGTCTTTAATTTTTACCCAATAAGAGCCTTTGACTTTTTTAATGGATAACACTTTAATCTTTGTGCCTTTTTTACACGTTCCCTTTTTCTTATGATCGGTTCCGGCGCCGGCGCGAACATTCATACTTGCTTTAAGTTTATAAGTTTTACCTTTAATAAAAGGTTCAGGCTCTGACTTAAATGTCATACGCTTATCCACAACTTTGGTAAAATCTTTATCAAGATAAAATGCCTTATTAATTTTAATATTCGTTACTCCTTTAATGTGAAGTACCCACGCGCCATGATTGTTTTTAATCCAACCAGTACCGAACGATACTTTACTTTTATCTTTTGCCCATCCACATGAAACATGTAAATGATTGCCGCTTGCGTTTCCTGCTTTACCTTCTCGGAACATTTTAGTGCCTTTCGCGTATTTTTTACCTTTAGTAAAACCACTTACAGACATATGTTCTACCATAAAGTAAAGATACCCATAACCTACTGGCATATGAACCTTCTTGGCACTTCTAAACCATAAGCAATGACTCGCTTGACCATATACACGTAAACATACTACATCGCAAGGCGCATAAAACCAGTCTTTACCAGTGTCCGCGCCTGCGAGGTCTGTAGGATAATCTTTGTAATTGGTGCTTTTATATCCTGAACCACTACTTTTCTTATGAGCCGTAGATGTGTTCCAAATAGCAGAGAAACGTAACGTTTTCATTGGAAAAGTTGCGTTCATTTTACTCTTGCTCCTCTACCTTTTCATCATCTTCTGGGTCTTCGTCATCTTCTGCTAAAATTTCTTCTAACTCTTCTAAGCTAACTTCATTATCATCATCATCGTAATCAGCGATATTTCCGTCATCATTAGAAGGTACTTCGTAATCTAATGCTCTTGGTGAATCTCCAATACCGGAAGTTGTTGGGTCAATTACGATACCTAATCCTACAAGAACATTCAGAACAATACCAACCCAATTAATAACTTCTGTTTGTGATACAGTTGGTACTTTACCAGCAATACCTAATACTTGGTAAACTAATGCAACAATTGCGCCAATAAGTGTAATAAGTGTAGCTTTATTTCTAATTCTTAATTTCCAATTAATCATATCTTAATCCTCCTATAATACGTTACTGAAGCCTACATACCAATTTGCCTTTTTCTTACGAGCTTTCACGCCGCCGCCAACGTTACCATCAATTGTATAGACGTAACCATTCTTATATTTGACAAAAATGGAAGTATGACCTGTACTTTTTTTCTTTGTGCTTCCTACTTTTTTGAATGCTAAGTTACCTTTCTTTGCCTTCTTCGGGTCTTTAACAATTTTACCTTGCTTCTTTAGTTTCTTATATAGATATTTGGTATTACTAGCGTTTTTACCAAGCGCCTTAACTGGAAGGAGCTTGAGTAAACCACATTTGTCATAGATGTAAAGTGCAAAAATTGTACACCAACCCATTTTATAGTAGCCATTCTTTTTAATACCATATTTTCCAGCAAAATGTTTGGTAAATTTATTGTTGTGAGCCTTATATTTTTTACCTTTGTAAGATTTTGCTTTTTTGACAATTTTTTGTCCTCGTGTTAGCTTTTTTGCCATTCCCCTGCCTCCTTATAAATTTAGATATTTAGCTATCTTTAATCGCTTTCAATCTCATTTATAAGTCAAATTTAGGAATGGAAACTCTACTAAATAAAAAAAGATAGGTAAAACCTATCTCTTTCTACTTGGTATACACGATTCTTGTGTAGTCGCCTACACCATACTTTTCAATTAGTGTATACTCGTCTAATACGATTAGTGAATTAATTCCTAATACGACTGATGTCGGTGATTCGTCGTATAATTCGTCGATATCACCGTCAACTAGTAAATCCAAGACGTATGTTGAATTTTCGTCGTTGAGTCCATAGAAATTGAATTCGAGTAAACCGTATCTTTTGTTAGAGAAATTAATATACATTTTTTTCACCTCCGTCATTAATAATATCTTGCCTACAGCACGATAATATTTAGCCAGAAGCTATGGAAATGTATTTTTCTCTTTTGTTAATTATATTATATTGGAATTTTCAAAATAAATCAAATTTTCAGAATTATTTAATCGGCAGTAATATATGTTATATGGAATGGGAACCATGAACCAACCGCAATTGATGGGTATGAATCTTTGGCATCGGTATATCGAGCAAAATATACGGCTCCATCTGTATTTACGTCCATTTCCCACTTAGCAGTACCTGACCCCTGATGAATACTTATCATGTTTTGTATTGGTCTAAAACCAACAGGTATTGTAAAGACTTGTTGTATTGTCGTATTCAATGTCTTTGCAGCAGTATTCTTTAATCTACCCGTCAAAGTACAAACACGCCCATATTTTCTTACCCAAACTTCATTTCCTGCTCCAGTGTCATACTGCGCCCAACCGCTTGAAAATGTGCTAATCTGCGCCTCTGATACTGATTCCGGTAATTCTTCTGTAATAGGGGTCACAGTACCTTCTAGAGCAATTGCTCCAAAACCACCATTTGTAGGACGCCAATTCGTTGTAGTATTATTAGTATATTTGGCAAACTGTACTGCAATTGTTGAATTATCATTAGGAACATAATAAACTGCTCCAATTGACTTAGAACCATAAGTTAGTGTAGTTGTTATATATTGATCGTAAGTTATAGTTGTTGAATTTGTATAATCATAAATTCTTAAATAACAATTAGTTCCATCTACAGAAGTATTAAAATGAGCATAAGCATAAAAATAATACCATCCAGCTTTTTTACAAATAAAACCGTCTATTCCACCATCGAATACACTATCATCACTAATTTGATTCGAATTGGTTGATGTTGTAAAGGCACTTAAATATTTAAAAGATCTCGCTGCAGTATTCCAATTTGATACTTCCCAATATTTCTTTGCTGAAGGTAATTTAATCTTTGCATTCGCGAGTATCCTATTCCCATCACCATCGGTTAAGGAGCCTAAAAACTGTGCATCCATCTTAACTTTTAGCAACCCATTATCATTCGGAACATCATCATCTGCTACATCACCAAAAGCAACACACTTTCCATCTCTCGAAACATCCATTGTGAAAAAAGCCGACGAAATGGTTGATACTGCAGTTACTGCTGGAGTTGACGCTCCAGTATAACTATCATAAAGTCGTAGTGTTAATTGGTATGAATTAACTGTATCTAGCGGTCCAGTGGGTGGATCACTAGAAACAGCA